>Ga0075480_10000069_pt1 | contig 45764 bp, 44 predicted proteins | sample DEB08_DNA_7_FD_81590 | JGI IMG/M metagenome (GOLD analysis project Ga0075480, IMG submission 81590) | Aqueous microbial communities from the Delaware River and Bay under freshwater to marine salinity gradient to study organic matter... | ecosystem: Environmental > Aquatic > Marine > Coastal ... | reverse complement strand
CCTCTTACCCCACCTATAGTAAATACACGAAACCGATTTGCCTATTCATTTGATGGAATTAACTGGCAAGCAAGTCCTACTCCTACTCCTGTTGATAAAATCTATGCCGTTGTGGTATCAATTGAATATGGTAATAATTTATGGGTTGCTACTCAATCTAGTGGAGTAACTGGTGATCATATAACTGAAACTGCTTATTCAACTGATGGTATTAATTGGGTAGCAAATCCTGTACCAAATATTATCAGTGAATGGGCATATGGTGGTTTAGCATATGGAAATGGTGTATGGGTTAGTATTGGATCATCTTACGACCCTGGACAATCTCCTATTGGTAATGAATTATCATATTCTTTAAATGGAAAAGATTGGTTACCAGCAGAAACGCCACGAAGAACTATTTTTAATCCTCCAATGGTTGGTAATGCTGCTGGTTACGGTAGTGTCGGTGAGATTATGTGGGATGATAATTTACAATTATTTATTGCTACATCAAGGGCTAGCGATGAAATCCAATCTAATGAATTTGCATATTCTAGTGATGGAAAAAATTGGTTACCAAGTCCAACAGTTCAAGGTAGTTTAGTTGAAATTGGCTCAGCTTTGGGAAATGGCTATTATTATGAAGATACTAATTCAGTATTAGAAGATTGGAAAGATAAAAATACTATTTGGAATACTGATATTCATTTAGAAAGTACATATGCTTTTTTAACAGATGAAGAAGTTAAAACATTTGCTGCAAATGAACAAAAATATCTTATTAAACAAGCATATCATTACATTCATGATAATATTGTAGATTCAGCAAAACCTTCATTAATATCAAGTTTAGGAATGGTAACAAATTGGATGTGGTATTTTCAAAGAAATGATGTAAATTTACGTAATCAATGGTCTAATTATACAAATTGGGAATATGATTATCAACCATATTCAGTTGTAGATCCTAGTGGTTGTTTTGATTTAAATGGTACACCCACTTTAGGTACACCTAATGCACCACTTGTTACTGTAATTAGTAGTGGAGGTTCAACACAACAAGTAAATCCAGCTAATAATCCAGGTGGATTTAATACTGGTTATAAAATAACTGGTAATTATCAATTAGCTAATCAAAAAACTATTATGCGAACTTGGGGATTATTATTAAATGGTAAATATAGAGAGACTATACAAGATGCTGGTGTATTAGATTATATAGAAAAATATACTAGAACTTCGGGTAATGCACCAGATGGATTATATTGTTATAATTTCTGCTTACATACAAATCCTTTTGATTTTCAGCCAAGTGGAGCTATTAATATTAGTAAATTTAATCAAATAGAATTTGAATTGACTACATATCCACCTCCTTTAAATCCAAATTCTCAAAGAATAGATATATGTGATGCAAGTGGTAACAGTATTGGTGTAGATAAACCTGTTTGGAATATATATAATTATACTTATAATTTAAATATATTAGAAGAAAGATATAATATATTATCTTTTATTGGTGGTAATGCGTCTTTAATGTATGCTCGTTAATATAATATTATGATTAATAAAAGTTAAATATTATTATTATATACTTATAATAATAATAATGGGTGGAGGTCTATTAAATCTTATATCTTATGGTAATCAAAATATTATTTTGAGTGGTAATCCTTCCAAAACATTTTTCAAGTGTGTTTATTCAAAATATACTAATTTTGGTTTGCAAAAATTTAGAATTGACTGTGAAGGTAGTAATAGAAAACTTAGAGAAACAGAAACATCTACATTTAAATTTAAAGTACCACGTTATGCTGATTTATTAATGGATACCTATTTAGTAATGGATTTACCAAACATATGGAGCCCAATTTTACCACCTACTACGAATAATATAGATAATGTTCAACCAGATGATCCTAACATTTATCGTCTTGTTGTAGTTGGTGGTGCTTCTTTATTACAAGGAGGTGTTACTATTGCTGTATCAGATGATGGAGGTATTAATTGGGAAGCAGCTAATAGTTCTGATAATATATTTGCTGAAGGTTTTGATGTAATATGGTTAGGTAATTTAACTAATCCATTATGGGTGGCTGTTGGACAACCATATACTGGAGTTAATAATAATACAATTGTAAGATCAATAAATGGACGTGATTGGACATCTATTTCTAATACACCTTTTGGTAATAATGGTTCAGGTTATGGTATAGCTTATGATAGTAATAATAATTTATTAATATCTGTTGGTAATAATGATCCTTTAGATGTTACAAGTACATGTATTGGATATTCAAATGATTTAGGTATTACATGGACTAAAATTACTAATGCTACTGTAGATGGTATTGTAGAAACTATAAATAATATTTTTGATACTGGTGGAATTACAGCTATTTCCTATGGTAATGGAATGTGGGTTGCTGTTGGTATAACATCCGGTATATATGCACCTTATATTACTTCAAATGATGGTATAAATTGGATTGGTTATAATACAAATTTATGGGATAATAAAGGTTTTAACAAAACATCAATTCTTCATTGTTCTGGTAATAATTGGATTATGGGTGGTTTTGCAACAAATCCTCCTCCTCCAGATATTGCTAAGGGTAGAATTTTAATATCTAATGATAATGGTATATCATGGTCTAATACAAATTTACCCACAGAAGACTATGCTCCTAATCGAGTAATGTCATTAAGTATTAATCCAAATAATAATATTATATTAGGTGTTGGACAAGGAGCTAATATTCCAGGTGGTAATCAACAATTTTATTTAATGAGCTCTAATGATAATGGCTTGAATTGGACTAATTTATTAAATCCTTTAAATAATTGTGGTGTTACTAATGGAATAACAGGTATCTTTTGGAATTCAACATATAATCGATGGAACCTTGGAGGTGGAGGTTGCGAAAATCAATTAGCATATAATAATAATCTTGAAGGATTAGGTGCATGGAGTATATCTGAACCAAATGGTGGTAATAATTTATTTCCTGCAAATTTAGTTTCACCTGTTGAAGTTAGAAATTTTGCTCAAGGTTTTCTAAAAGGAAATATTCATCCTGTAATACCTAGTTTGCCTACATTAACTGATATATGGAAACCTTATGAATTTAAATGGATTAAAGATTTAGGTACACAGCTTATTGAACGTGTGCGTTTTACGGTTGGAGGTGTAACTATTCAGGAGTTTACTGGACAATATCTAAGGTGTATGGTAGAGAGAGATTTTGATAATACAAAAAAAGATTTATACTATAAAATGACTGGTAATATATCAGAATTAAATGACCCTGCAAATGCTTTTCAACGTAATGGATATTATCCTAATGTTTATCCAACAAACATTCCAAATTTCAACATTGTTGGACCAGAACCATCTATTAGGGCAAGAAAACTTTATATACCATTAAATATTTGGTTTACATTAGCTTCTAAAATGGCTTTTCCACTTATTTGTTTAAATAAACAAGATTTAAATATTGAAGTTGATTTACGACCCATTAATGAATTATTTACTGTTAGAGATATAGAAACACTTATTTATCCTACAACAAATTCACCTTTTTTGCCTGCTCCTGATAATGGTTTTCCAAATATTCCTTCTGCATCAGCAAGTGTTGGACCGCATATTAAAGCTAACTTTAATAATGAACTATTCAAATTTTATAGATTTTTACAACCACCTACATGGATTAGTAAAGAAGATGATAATTTATTAATATTACAAGATTGGGAAGATAAAAGAACTATTTGGAATGCTGATATTCATTTAATAAGTACATATGCTTTCTTAAGTGACGAAGAAATAAAAGTTTTTACTAATAAACAACAAAATTATCTTGTTAAACAAGTATATTATTTTAAACATGAAAATATTATTGAATCAAAAAAAGTTAATTTATTCTCTACGTCTGGATTAGTTAGTGATTGGATGTGGTATTTTCAAAGAAATGATGTAAATTTACGTAATCAATGGTCTAATTATACAAACTGGGAATATGATTATCAACCATACTCTATTGTAGATCCAAGTGGATGTTTTGATATTTATTCACAAAATATAGTTGGAACCCCAAATGCTGCTAGTATTACAATTAATTCTAATAGTCTTAATCCAGCAAATAATCCAGGTGGTTATATAACTAATTATAAAATAAATAGTAATTATCGATTAGCTAATCAAAAAAATATTATGATTTCTTGGGGATTATCTCTCGATGGAAAGTATAGAGAGAATATTCAAGATGCTGGTGTACTAGATTATGTAGAAAAATATACTAGAACTTCTGGTAATGCACATGATGGTTTATATTGTTATAATTTTTGCTTACAAACAAATCCATTAGATTTTCAACCTAGTGGTTCGATGAACCTTACTGATTTTAATCAAATTGAATTTGAAGTTAAAACACATTTACCAACACTAGACCCTAATGCTCAAAGTCTTACTATATGTGATCCTAGTGGTAATTTTATTGCTATTAACAAATCTAACTGGAGAATATATGATTATACATACGATTTATATATTATGGAAGAGAGATATAATATTCTTTATTTTGAAGATGCAAAAGCACATTTAGTTTATGCAAGATAAATATTTATTTATAAAATAAAAATCAAAGGTCTATGATATCTAGATTATATTATATTAAATAATAAAAATGAATAAATATTAAAAAATATTAAAAAATTATAAACAAAAATTATAATTTTTTTATATTTTCTCTCTTCAATACATAATTACATATTAAAATTTTTATTCATATAAGAATAGCATGGAGTATTAGCAGCAGGTACCCCACAATCTGTAAAAAATCCTGTTATACTTTCTTGACAAGGATATTCTCTAGTATATTTTGACCCTCTATTTTTATCTTTTTTATAATATTCACTAATTATATCGGTCATATTTAGATCTAATGTCTGTTGATATGATGGTGTTGTAGGATCATGAGTTGCTTGTCCAGGTAAAGGGTCTTGATCATAACTTATATCTCCATAATAGAAATAATTATTAATTACTTGAGCATTTTCTATATCACCTTTATAAGCTCCTTGAGCGGATGCACGTAGAGATATTTTTGAATCATCTAAATTATTCATTTTATCTTTTGCATTAGAATGTGCTGTAAAATTTAGTAAGTTAGAAGAAAATTGGTCATTTAATAAATCAGAATTTGGAAGTTCTGTTGTAGAAGTTCCAGTTGTTGCTGTATTATTAGTAGAATTTCCTCTTGTTCCTATTAATCTATCTACTTCATCAAATCCTATATGAATTCTTTCACCTATAGGATTATTATTATCATCCAAATAAAATTGTGCTACTCCACATTTTGTACAACATTTATCATATTTACAATCACTAAAAATATCTGGACATTCATATGGACATGTTTTAAAACGATTTCCAGATAAATCTGTTAATATATTAGAACAATTTCCTGTTATTGTTCTAGGCATTTCACAACCTTCCGGACAAGAACTTTTACCTGGACAATTAAATGATGTAAGAGTATTATTAGATTGTTCATTAGATTGTTCATCTGCAAATTCAGTATTTCTGTCTTCATAACCTTCATTTATTTTATAAAATAAACTATTAATTTTTGGTAATCCCCAAGATAGAAGATATATTAATGCAAATAAAATAAAAAGAGCTATTATTTTATTATTTAATTTTAACATTATATATAATTATCTATAGATAAAAGTTTAATTATATAGGATACCTAATATCTTTTGTTATTCTTAATTTAGTTTGTGGACCTAAACTACGATGAAAATTTACATGTTCACATTCTTGAAAATGTTCTTTAGGGGCTTGTAAATGTTTTGGAACATGATAAAATAAATTTTTTCCACTATAAACTCCTCTACAATATATATTATATTTATATATTCCTATACCATTAAAACTACTAAATACTTTCATTAATCCATTACTATCATATTGATTATCATTACGTGTGTCAAAATATGGTCTTAATTTTGACATATAGCTTTGTATTTCTTTATCTAGATTTGGTTGTGATAAAGGATCTTTAAATTCCATTAAATTATAGACTAATCCCTCTTTTCTAAAAGCCCATAAATCGTATGATGGATGTGGAAATAATCCATCCCATTTATCATTAATTGATAATGCGTGTTTAATAAAATATTTTCCTTTATTTATTTTCTCTCCTACATCATCCATATCCATTACTATTACATAATCTGGATTATAATCCATATTTTTTAAATTATTTAATAATATTTGTCTTGCATTAGCTATATTCCAAGTTCGATAATTTTGAGTTATATTTGGCATTATGTTTTTTTTTATATTATTTATTGATACTAATATACGATTATCTTTTTTAGAAAATTTTATTAATGTTTCTTGTGTTCCATCAATACTATCATTTTCATAAATTAGTATTCTAAAATCTTTAAACATATTGACTATATCATACATATTAAATAATACATTATCTAAATATCTGTTGCAATTTTTTACACAACCTAATATAGCTACACTATATTTTTTACTATTCATATAATTATATTTTTTATAATTAAATATATTTATTTTACGATATAAAATAATATAAATATATATATGTCCAACGTAAGCTCATCTTTTGGTAATTTATTAGGTTCATCAAGTACTAGTCTTGATCCAAATTCTATAACTAGTTCTATTGATCAAAAAAAATTTTCTATTCCTGATGCATCTGGTAATTATTTATCTCTTAATAATGGTTCTGGTAATGCAGTTGATGCTTCTGGAAAAAAAACAATGAATAATTGGTCTAAATTTGCTTCACAAGTATTTCAAAATTTTATTTATACTCTATTATTTGGATTAATTGGAGCTAATTTTATTTGGTTTAGCGTTTTAAGTACAACTGAACTAGATATTCTTTTACCTTCTGGAAAAGAAGATAATGAAGGTAATTGGATACCTGATAATTTTTATTCATGTTGTAAAGATGATGCCTCTAAAAAAGCTGCTGAAAATAAAGTACAAAGAGCTTCTGAAAAACGTAAAGCTGCTAAAATGCCTGCAACTGGAGAAACACTTTATCAAGATAAAGCTCCTAGTACTAAAAATATTGACATGTCTAAAAATGGAAATATTGACATGTCTAAAAATGGAAATATTGACATGTCTAATAATGGAAATATTGAGATGGAAGATTTAAGTGAAAAATCTATACCAGAACAAATGGCAGAACAACTAAAAAAACAGAAACAGAAACAGAAAGGAGGAGCAGATATGGAAACATTTAAAAAAATTAAAGCTAGAATAGATGCTAATGATAATAATAATACTACTTGTCCAACTGCTCCATCTGTTGATTTTACTGATGTTAAGAAATTATTACCTTATTTCGGTATGAGCTCCAACGGATGGCCTTATAGTATGACTGATGGAGTTCCTGATTGGAAAAGACAACAAGATAATGAAGGTTATGATTTTTTAACTAAACAAGGTTTTTATAATTGGTTTGGCGAAACAGTAGGTCAATCATATCAAACTTCAAGAGGATGGCTAAAAGATTTTATTCGTCTTTTCACTCCTGTTAAAGGTGATAGTGGAGAGAATATTAACTTATGGTCTTGGCATCCTATTATGATGATTGTCTCTTTTATCTTTTTTACTGTTGGTTTTTTTTCTCCTTTTATAACTATCCCTATTTTTATAATTCTTGCTTTCAAAATTAGTTTCAGCTGGGGTCTTTCTACAACATTATTATTTGGATTACTTCCAACAATTGCTACTGTAGTTGGTGGTCTTCAATTTTTACAATTTATTGCTACTTTTACAATTCTACCATTAATTTTAGATCCAAAAGGTATTAAATTAATATTACATTGTAACGTTACTTTCTTAACTATTTTATTCGGTGCACTAACTGTGGGTTCTGCTTATGATACATTAGAAAATACTACAGCTACTACTATGGCTATTGGATTTATAATTATTATTATGAAATTATTATATCAATCTAATAAGCGATAAGGTTCTAATGGTCTAATAAATTAAATAATATATAATATTAATATTATTATTTAATTTTTTTCTTCTTTGTTTTATTTTTATTCTTTCGTTTTTTAATAGTTTTGTTTTTTAATCTTGATGAATATTTCTTTTTTACTAATTTAGTTTTTTTATGTTTTTTCTGTTTTTTTCTTTTTGTTTTATTTCTTTTATTTTTTTTCTTATTTTCTCCTCCCGTTGCTTGTTCTGGATCTACATCATTTTTTTTAACAATAATTACATTATCTTCATTTGCTTCCGTTGCATAGAGTATTGATGAATTATTTTTATCTATTCCAGTATAACATTCTAAGAAAAGAACTCCAGCTCTAACAAATGATGGTCTATCTCCATCTATTAAAAATCTTCTTTCCGGGGGTTGAAGGGTTGACCCAGCGGGGAGTCCACTATTTTCTACTATAGCACTTAATTCTTGTCCAAAATCTCCCATATATTTATTTGATATATGTGGTATAATTTTATCTAACATAGTGTCTAATAATAAATTTAAACTTGTTTTTCCAACTGTCAAACTTTGTATTTCTAACATTTCTAGAGCACGTTGAAAAGTATTATTTGCTCCTAAATACATTACTTGCGATGTAGAAACAACGGTTTCTACTTGTTGTCCTTTTGTGTCAAAATAATTATTCCCAATACTCATTGAAAGATAATATTCTAAAATAACTTTTTGAGCACCACCTGAAATATTACTAACATTTAAGTTAACTGTAAACAAAAATTTATTATCATCATCATCTTCCATTTCAATAATTATTTCCATTGGTAATCCTTGATAATTTATGCCTGTAGGTGGAATTGATGGTGAACTTTTACCTTTGTAACAAGAACCAAATGCTCCCTGTGCATCTAATACTGATGTTACTGGACAATACATTTTGAATTTTCGATTCACAACTGTTCCATTATTCTCTATAATATCATCTGAAATTTTCTTTCTTGTTCCCCCCAGCTTATCGAGTAATTTAGTTGTAAGTGCATTATTTATTACATCAGTCTGATTATTGCCGTCTTTCACCTTATCAAGAATTTCTTGAGTATTAGTCGCAGTTCCATAAAAAACATCATTATTATCTTTATATGTATCTATAAAAGCGTTCAATAAAGTTCCATCTATTCCGCCAATAGGTTTTCCCTGTGCTACTTTCTCCATTATTTCACTTTCTTTCTTGTACACATCATTAGATACTTCCGTTCCAAATTGAGATGGAACAATTTCTGTATGAATCTTATTGCAAATTTTCTGCAATAATAAATTAACAAAAGTTTTAAATGGAGCATTTAATTCACCGGCTACTTCTTCTACTTTAATTTCTTTAAAAGAATTTATTAATTGTTTATTTTTATTAAAAGTTAAAAAAATTCCACTTATTTTATCAAAAATATTTGCATTTAATTCCTTAATAGGTCTTGATATATAATCTATATCCCCTCCTACAGAGGCAAATGGAGGGTGCCTACCATAGAAAATACGCGCGCCGTTTCTTTTTATATAATCTACTAATTTTAAATGTTTAGGTTTCAGTTTTTCTGCTACACCATCCCATTCAGTTATTAAATCATTACTAAATCCTTCTATTCCATCATCTCTTTTTGACCCTAAATAAGTATTAAAATTAGTATATAAAGTTGTTATTCTTTCCTTTATTTTTTCTATTAGTTCATCTTGAAATTCATTTGCATCAACAGCAGGAGGTTTTCTTGTATCTTTATAAAGTTCTAAACCTCTTTTAATTAATAAAGCTAATTCATTATCATAATATCGAAATGGTGCAAGATCACCTTCTATGGGAGATCCCAGTTTCTTCAGTTTCCATTGATTTTGATTTAATTGTTTATCTCCATCAGTCTTTATAGAATCCTTCTCATCAGCTCCCTCCATAGCTGACCCCTCACTCTGATTACCCACAGTTATATTATCTAAAATAGGTACAAAATTATTAAAATCTCGATTTAGATACTTCTTAGCTTGTTCTTGATAATTTAATAAATTATTATTAAAAACTTGATAAATTGTATCCGCACCACCTTTCTGTGCACCTTCTGTATCTATCGCCGCTTGTTCGTCTTTATATATAATATTGGCTTGTTTGTCTTTATACATAATATTGGCTTGTTTGTCTGTGAGAGGGCAAGTATTACTAATTATAGCTAATTCATCTAATATATCAATATTAGAACTACCTAAAAGTTTTTCTAAAGTGTCAGGAGGTATTTGATCTAATTTATAATTAAATTGAACTTTTTCTAAATCAATAAAATAATTTTCATTGTTTGAAATGGTACCAGCTTTTACTAATTTATTAGCAAAATAAGAAAATAAACCATATCTAATAAAATTGCTATTATTTATTGAATATATATTATCTTGATTATTAAATTTTGTTATGTAATAAGTAAATAATACAGTATATAGTTTAAATACATCAGTAATTTCTTTTTTAGCTGAATTTATTTTATTATTATCAATATTTCCTTGATCATTAGTATAAAGAAAATTAAAAGGAGATAGTTTAATTTCATCTTGATTAAAAAAATTATTATCATTTTCATCTAATGAGTTTATCCATCCATCCTGAACACCCGATCTTAAATAATTTAATTTTTTAATAAAGTTACGATAATCATCGGGAATAGAAGAAGATTGTGATATGGATTGTGATCTGGATTGTGTTCTGGGTCTCTTTTCAGTATTTAATCTCTTAATGGGCAGCGGGCGGGGGCGCTTCTGGACCGGACCGCCTCCCTGTTGATTCATTTCCTCGTTCGATTCTTCTATATCTGAGAGAAATTCTTGTGTATTTAAAGATAAGTAACTTGGGTCAGATACCTGAGATACAGGCGAACCTGGAATAGAAGGGAACTGTAGTCCAGTATTATTGTCATTATCTTGACTAATAATTAATATTCTAAAATAATCACTTAACTCTACAATTTCCTGAACACAAGCTATCAAATCTTGAATAGCTTTGTAATTGGTGTCCTTTAGAACTTGTATTTTAACTACATCACTAATATTTAATTTAAAAACATTAACAAATTTATCATTTAATTTTTTTAATTTACTTGGTACTGGTAGTTTTTGGTCTAATAATTCTAATAATTCTAAAAATGAAAAATTATTCATATCATAATTATTAAAATATAAAAAATCATTTAATATATAATTAATTTCAGGGTCATCAGGGTCATTTCTGCCACCTGTAGTTGGTTGTTCAGTTGGTTGTTGAGTTGGAGGAGGAGTTGGAGGAGGAGTTGGAGGAGGAGGAGGAGGAGTTGGAGTTGGAGGAGGAGTTGGAGGAGGAGTTGGAGGAGGAGTTGGTTGTTCAGTTGATTGTTCATATTTTTTAACTAAATTATTGAATCTAGTATTTAATTTTGCTAATCTTTTACCACTACCTTGTGGATTAAAATCATGACATGGTTCATGTCCTAATAAATTTCTACATAAAAAAGCACCTAAGGAAAAATTACCTGTAATATTAACCATTTATATATAATATTAAAGAATATTATAATATATAATGTATAATGGGTAAAAATAATAAAAAAAAATTAATAAACAATTTACCATTTGTAAGTGTATGTACTCCTACATATAATCGAAGACCATTTATAAATATGATGATACAGTGTTTTAATAATCAAGATTATCCAAAAGATAAATTAGAATGGATAATATTAGATGATGGTACAGATCCAATAGAAGATTTGGTAAAAGATATACCAAATGTTAACTATTCAAAATACGAATACAAAATGAAGTTAGGAGAGAAAAGAAATTTAATGCATAAAAAATGTAAAGGAGATATAATAGTTTATATGGATGATGATGATTATTATCCACCTGAAAGGATATCACATGCAGTAAAAAAGTTACAATCTGATTCAAAAGTATTATGTGCTGGTTCAAGTGAATTATATATATATTTTAATAATATAAATGAATTATATCAATTTGGTCCATATGGAAAAAATCATGCAACAGCAGGAACTTTTGCATTTAAAAAAAAAATGTTAGAAAATAGTAAATATAATAATAATGCAGCATTAGCAGAAGAAAAAGAATTTTTAAATGGATATACTGTACCTTTTATTCAATTAGATCCTTTAAAAACAATTTTAGTATTTTCACATAGACATAATACATATAATAAAGAAAAATTACTAATAAATGCAAATGAAGAATATGTAAAAAAATCAGATAAGACAGTAGATTTATTTATAAAAGATAAAAATATAAAAGAATTTTATATGAATGAAATAGATAAATTGTTAATAGATTATAAACCAGGAGAACCTGAGATGAAACCTGACGTACTTAAACAAATTGCAGAAATGGAAGAATTTAAACGTTTGCAACTAGAAAAAGAATTAATAAAAATAAAAAAAGAAAATTCAAAAATAGCAGTAACAGGGCGTGATGGTAAAACAATTGTATTAACAAATGATAAAATAGTAAATATATTACAACAACAAGAAATAGAAATAGAAAGACTAAAAAAAGAAATAATAGGAAAAAATATTGAAATATCAATGTTAGAAAAATTAGTAAAAAAAAATATTTAATATCTGCTAGAGAACTAGGTATAGACATTGAATTAAATAATCTAAGACTTAGTTAAATAATTATGTAAACTGTATTAAAGAAATATATATTACTTATATACAGTATAAGATAATGTCATATGAAACGGAAGAGCCAATGAATATTCTAGAAGAAGAACAAGTTGTAGTAAAAAAAGGAAAACGTCAATATTACCCTTCAAATGGAAGTATTATTGTTAATGCTGTAACAGGAACAGTATATCCATATAAAGAAGGTTCAAAAGAAAATTTACGTTTATATCATATTATTGATTCTTCAGGATTATGTGATAATGAAGGTAGAAAACTACCTCTTAGTCGTAAAACACCTGCTAATCGAGATTCTAATCATTGTTATTACAATAGTCCAGATGAATATCAAAGACATCGGAAAATAAATCTAGATGATAGTACGGTACAAAAATGGAATGCAATGCAATCAATGGTATTTCCAGATGGACAATTTAATCAACAAGGTTATGATGAATATAAGTTATTATCAAATAAAATAGTTAAAAATCTTCAATAATTTCTTCTTCATTATTAGTTTCTTTTGTATATTTATCAATATATCTATATATACGATTAATATCTAATTTACTAATATCATATAATTCAAATAAAGAGTATAAATCTTCTTCTTGATAATTTTGTCTTTTTTCTAAAAATAAAGATAGCATATCTTTTTTATCTAATCCAAGATCTTGGCATAAGTTCTGAATAAATAATAAATTATTATATTCTGTACTATATTTTGTTAAAACTTTTGTAAATCTTACTTCACTAGGATTAAATTTATGTTTTTTTAAATTAGAATGATGATGTATATAATTATTATGAAAAGTTTTAATTAAAGATGTCATTTCATTAAACTGCCAAATTTGTTTTTGAAATGTAATTCTATCAATGTAATCTGCAAAGCAAAAATTATCTAAAATTTTTGAATAAACAGATATAGCATCTTTTTTTGGACTTTTATTTAGAGTATCGACAATATTTTCATGCCATAACAATCCAACTATAGTTCTATCTGTTTCATTCATTAATGTTAAATGTTCATCAATATTATATTTATTATTAATTAATTTTTTTGTAATTTCTTTTGTATCTTCATTATATGATTTTGGATTTAATATATTATTAAGTATATCATTTTTTAAAATACTATTGTAATTAGAATATATTTGATATATTGATTTTAATTTTCTTAAATCACCTTGTAAAAATATTATAATATTTTTTTTAAATATAGGTTCTAAATCAGGCATAGATTTATTAATAATTTCAAGCATTTGTTCATCAGTAGGTTTTTTTAATTCAAAAGATATACAAACTTTCATTAACTCTTTAATTTTTTTATCAATATGATAATTACTTATACAAAATATCGGATTATAAGTTACATCTTCTAATTTTTGTTTTTTAGTTTTTTTAGGACGAATTAATTTAATTAATGAATTAATACCACCTTTGTCTCCATTATTCATTCCATCTATTTCATCCATAATAATAGAAATCGGTTGTTTTTTTTTATAAAATAAACTTACAATACTTTTATCTGACATATTATGCATTGTTATAGTATCAATAATAGATTTATTACGGATATCTCCTGCATCATAACTAATTATATAATAATTTAATTCTTTTAATAAATTATTTATAAAAGTAGTTTTACCACATCCTGGATCACCATATATGTATATACCTCTTTTTTGTAGTAAATTTTTTTTGTTACTCTCAAAATTATTTAAAACTTCTTTAATATCTTTAACAATATTTTCTCTTTCTAAAATTTCATTAAAATTTAATTGCTCCATCTACAATTTTTTATTTTTACCTTTTTAGACCATTTTTCTTTGAAATAGTTAGAACCTTTATTTTGAATTAATATTAAACATTTATTTGAATTATTATCTATACAAAATTGCATTAAAAATGTAAAATAATTTTCAAATATATAAGATTTATATGTATATTTTTTCATAGTTAACCATTTATTAAATTGTTCATCCAATATATAATTAAATATAAAACTATAATCATTTCTAATTATATCTCTAATATAACTTTCAATACTATATTTTGGAATTATATTTTTTATTACATAATGATATTTAATATAGTTTTCTTTTGTTAACCATACTAAAATTTCTGGTGATAATTTTGGAAAAATATATTCTTTTATTATATCATCAGGCAATAAATTTAAATAATGAGATATATCAGTCATATATATATATATCTGATATAACTGTTTATATAATTACATAAACGAACAAAGTGCAATAGCTATAACTGCTAGTGCTACTCCTAAATAAATACCACCAACACCATTACCATCATCAGGAGCAGGGTTAAATCGTTCCTGACAACTACCACCAGGAATATTATCTGGAGATATACCATCCCAAGTTACACCGTTTTGCTGTGCCCATTGACATTTTGCTATTAAACCTTGTTTTCCTGTCATCTCACTTATGCTTTGAGGAAGAGTTGCATTATTTGCTAGTCCTTTAACATTGACACATTTAGTTGTTTTAACAAATAATTCACTATTCAGGGCATCTATTTCATTAGTAATTGCTTGAGGTCCGTTTCGTCCGGTCACCATCACACCAAGAGTACCTCGATTTTCCCAATAGTCTGGACATTCGGCTAATACAGGAGGCCATACATATTTATATTTTTTTTGGTATAATCTTACACCTATAACAATTAAACATAAACATAACATAATTATTGCGATTGCTAAAACAATGTTACGAAAATTCCAATCCATTATATAAATAGTAGATATATTATTTATTATTTTAAAGTAGTGAAAAAAATAAATAATAGCTAAATATGTAAATATAATTAATATATTATATAGTTATTTATATAATGAATGATGGAATAAATGGTCGAGTAAATATATTAAATCGTCTGAATAATGCATGTTTTACACATCAGGATAATATCCCTGTATCACAATGTTCTGATTTTAGAAATGCTATGACAGGTAATTGGTATGAAACTAGTTTATCAACAGCATTTTTTTCAGAAAAAAATATACAAATAATTCAAAATGGAATAAGAGCTGGTGTGTATAAAAAATCAAATGGTCAGTATAATATAGGGAATCAAAATTGTGATGAATTAAAAATAATAATGAGAAGTATATTTTTACAATACTCTAAAAATTTAAGAGGTAATATTCCAGAGCAAATACAGGCATTAAATACTTTAGTTTTAAATTATACTATAAAACAAGTTTATGGAGAAGCACAAGGTTATATGCAATATAAATATGATGTTAGTACCTTAGTTAATCCTATACAACATCCTGTAATGTCTAAAACTAATGATAAACAATTGATGTTAAAACATTGGTTTTAATTATTTTTAACTTTTAATTTTTTCTTATTTTTGGATTGAGTTTTAGAGACATTCATTTTATCTTTAAAAGTTAAATACATTTCACGTAATTTAATTAATTCCTCAAGCCAAATAATATCTTCAGTTTTATTTATTAAAATTTCAACTTCGTTATTTTTATTATCTCTATCTTTTAAAATTTTTTCCACATTTTCTTCTGTTACAGAATCCATTGGTAATTTAGTTAGATATTTAAATTCACTATCATCATCAATACAATCATATTTAGCATAATTAAGCATATTAATAACTTCCTCTTTTTTTTTACGTTTAAGAATAATATTATCATTTAAAATATCCATAATAAATCTAGCTTTATTTGTTAATATGACAAGTTCTCTTTTTAAAGCTTTTAATAAATATTCTTTTCTAAGTTTATAAATATTTCTTCTGATATTAATGTAATAATCAATAATATCTTCTACATGTTCAAATTTTTTTAATTTTTCAGTTTCATCAAACATATGCATGTTTGATGTAGTTTTTGTTGTATATAATTTTAAAAATTTTTCTAATTCACAACATCCATATTCTGTTTCTGTTTGAACCATTTTTTGAATAAATCCAGATGAAAATGTTATTGTAATATCAACACAACAATCAGTACTCATATCAGTATAATCTGTAATGATAGATTTTTTCTTATCAGTTTTTTTACCATCATCTTGAATAATATTTTCTAAAGTTTGTTTATAATCATCGGTCCATGTACCTATAGGTAATTCATAAATTCTAACTTGATTATCACTAATAATATCATATTTACCTTTAATTAAATATTTTGATGAATTAATAGGTATAATTGTTCCTTTAAATCCTTCAAAATATGGTAATATTTGAGGTTTTTCTTTATTCTCAATACTAGCAATAACATAATCTATAATAGATAATGGATTATATGGTAATATATCACTACTAAAACCTGTTCCAATACCTTTACTTCCATTAATAAGAATCATTGGAATAATTGGTGCATAATATATCGGTTCGACAGGTGTTCCATCATCATCTAAATATTTAAGAACATTATCATCTAAAGATGGATAAATATAACGAGTTAATGGATTTAAATTTGTAAAAATATATCTTTCTGATGCAGAATCTTTACCACCTTGAAGTCTAGTACCAAATTGACCTTTAGGTTCAAATAAATTAATATTATTCGCACCAACAAAATTTTGTGCTAATCCAATAATAGCACCATTTAAGCTAGATTCACCATGATGATAACTACTAATTTCAGAAACAGAACCACTAAATTGTGCTACTTTAATTTCTTGAGTTAAATTTCTTTTAAAAGCAGTAAATAAGATTTTTCTTTGACTAGTTTTAAGACCATCAATCATATTTGGGATAGATCTATCACAATCATACTTAGAGAAATGAATCATTTCTTTACTAATAAATTCTTCATATGATATATTACTTTTATTAGTATCAAGATATAATTCTCTATCATATCCTTCTAACCATGTTTTTCTATCTTGTGCACGTTTTTTATTAAATACCATATCAATAGCATTTCTAGAATTTTCTCCTGTACTTACAAATTCTACTACTTTTTTATTTTCAAAATATTCTTTAAATTCATTACTAGTACTAGTTCCTAATCCTTTATAATATTTAATTTTCCATCCTTTAATATCATTTGAATTTTTCCATGTTTCATATTCTCCATCATTATAAAACTTAAGTTCATCTTGCCCTTTTTTAGCTTTTAGAATAGGTGTATTCATAAAACCAATAAAACCTGGAATATCTAGCAAACTATTCCATTCTGAATCAAATAAATTAATACCTAATCCCTTAATATGACTACCATCTAAATCTTGATCTGTCATAAATAATATTTTACCATATCTTAATTTTTCTTTTGCATTATCTGCTGTATATATCTTACCAGTTTCTAATCCAAGTATTTGTTTCATTTCTTGAATTTCTTTATTTTCAAAAATACGTTTAGTTAATTCATCACGAACATTTAATAATTTTCCACGCATAGGATAAACACCAATATAATCTCTATCTTCTTTAGAAAGACCTGATACAATTCCTGCTTTTGCAGAATCTCCTTCACACAAAATAATAGTACATTTATCACTATTTTTTGTTCCAGCAAAATTTGCATCTATTAATTTTGGAATTCCTCGAACAGTTTTACTTTTTGTTCCATCAGTTTTTTTAATTCCTTTTAATTCTTTAACTTCAGTTAATGCACAAGCTGCATCCATTATACCAAGTTTGGCGACTTTTTCAATAAATTTATCACTTACATCACACTTTGAACCAAAATTTCCCATCGGAGTATTCATATAGTCTTTAGTTTGACTATCAAATGTTGGATTATCTATGTCACATCTAATAAATAACATTAATTGTTCTTTAATAGTAGTTGCTTTAACATCAACTTTTTTCTTTTTTTTAATATAATCTGATAATTTTCTAATAATTTGATTTAGAATATAATCTACATGTTTTCCCCCTTTTCCAGTATAAATACCATTTACAAATGATACTTGTGTAAATTCTTCTTTTGGTGCCATACATACTGCATATTCCCATCTATCCGATGCTTCTTCATAAATTCTCTTAGTTTCACTTTTATCTCCAATATATAAATCTACATATTGTTGAAAATTTTTTACATTAGAAATAATTTGATTATTATACGAAACTTTAATTTTTTTATCAGTCACTCCTGCAATATCATATACTCTTCTCTTAAATAAAGCTAGCATATCTTTTGATAATCCTTCAATACCTAAACGTTTATAATCAGGTTTAAATGAAACTTTTGTATAAGGTTTTACTTTAGATTTTTGAATAATTGGTGTTTTAATTATATTTAAATTATTTTCAAATTCTTGAGTATATTTTAATCCTCTAACATGATCTACTGTCTCTATCTTACCCCATACAGACCAAATTAATACTAATTTAAATCCAAAGCCATTTTTTCCACCAGTAATTTTTTTTTGACTTTTATCATAATTAGTTGATGTTCTTAAATGTCCAAATATCATTTCTGGAATCCAAATATCATACTCTGGATGTTTTTCTATATCAATTCCATTACCATCATTACTCATTGTAATAGTACCTTCTTCATCTATAGATATATCTATTGTTGAAACAGGTAATGTATTAGGCTTACAGGCTGACATAGCTTGTAACATTCTAACATAATGATCTCTGCAATTTACAATACCTTCATCAAATAATTTATATAATCCTGGAATAATATTAATATTTTTTGCAATAATATTATTATTATTATCATTATAAATATAGGTATCATATTCAGTTAATTCCATTGAACCCGTATAAGTATCTGGATTATCAAGAACATGTTGTTTATCAGTTTTTTTTTGATATGTCTGAGCAAGAGATGTCATAATTGTTTATTTTGAATTTTAATCTCTAAATAGTTTCAATTTTATACTATTACCTATATATATATGTCTTCATATGGTAATTCTTATGTTCCTTTTAGATTAGATTATTCGCGTTGTGGTAATAGAAGATGCCCACCAAAAATTAAAATTATTGATGATAATGGACACCCTTTAACTGGAAATACAAATTTACCTACTTTTGAATTAACTCAAAATATACAATATTCTACTTTTATTAAAACAGCTATTCCATTTAAACGAACAAAAACTGTATTTAGTGAACACCAAATTAATCCATTTGGACAATGGCAAGGAGGTCCTAATGGTTCTGGAAAAAAATTATCTAATAATTTCTAATAATTTTATAAATTATATTTATTTAATATAAATGAAAAAACCCCTAAGACAATCAGATGGATTATATCATGTTAGAGGAAAAACATATAAACAATTAGCAGGTTCTAGAGCATCAGTATTTCATGGTGGTGCTTATAAAACTACAGGAGGATTAACTAAGGATGATCTAGTTATGAATAGTTCTGGACACATAGTTTCAAAAAAAAAACATATCACTGCTAAGAGAGAAAAACGTCTTGAAAAATATGGATATTATGCTAAAAAAGGTAAGTTTGGTGCTGTTCGTAAAAATGGCAAAGCTATTACAAAGAAAACTAATAAAAAAAGAAAATTAACACGTAGAAAATTAACACGTACAAAATTAATACATAAAAAATAATTATTTAGACATAACTTTAATCTTTTTTCTCTCTTATATTTATAATGGCATTTGAAATGAATGTTGGATCTCGTGCACAAGTCTGGCACGGTACTGCACACAAAACATCTGGTGGTTTAACAAAGGATAAATTATTGATGAATAAGCATGGACGTATTGTATCTAGAAAGATGCATAACACTGCTAAGAAAGAAAAGCGTCTTGAAAGAGCAGGTTATTTTACAGTAAAAGGTAAATTTGGTTCTGTTCGTAAAGAAGGTTTCAAACCTAGAAAAACTCGCAGTAACAAAGGTAAAACACACAAAAGACGTAGACCGTAAATAATTAATAAAATAATTATTATTTATTATATTAATTTATAAATATGTTTATTAGAAAATTTATTAATAATTGGAAGTATGAAATACTATCATTAGTTCTTTGGTATTCAATATGGTCACTTTTTGATACTATCTTTGAATTATATAATGTTTCTATTAAAAATAAAATAATAATATTATTAGTAACTTTAGTAATAACTATTACTACAATAAATTCTACACCTAAAATGTTAAAATTTCAATTATTTTAATCAAAAAATTTAAATAATATTTATTATAAGTACTAATAATAAATGTTAAAAATTATTAAATTATTTTACATATCACTAATTACTGGATTTTACATGCGAACACCAAATTTTTTTTGGATTCCAACTAAAGGTGTAGACATATATGAAAGATTATGTACTATTTATGATATAACTAATCCCAATACATTAGATGATAGTAATATTAATTTAGTTAAAGCAATTGATAGAATAACTAAACTAGAAGAAACTATTCCTCTAAAAAGTAAAGCATTATTAATGGAAGCCCATCATTTTGGGGATTATGGTATTTGTTGTTTTTTAGGTACTATAGAAGATAAAAATTATACTTTATATAATTCGATATTATTAAATAAGGAAAAAGATAGTAGAGCTAAAGCTTTAAAAGAGCTAAAAATTCTATATAATTTAGAGTTAAAGAATATAGGTAATAAAAAATGGTATTTAGATTATTTAATAGATAAATAACAATAAAATAGTATTTTATTCATCATACCATTTACTGTTTATTAAACCATCATTATCAATTAAATTTTCTAATATCTCTCTTGCTACTTTTTCATAATAACGTTTACTTACTATCCATTTTCCTTTATTAATATCAGCATAAGTTTGATATATTTGATTTATTGACTGTATTGATTTATCAGAAAATCCTTTGTATGATAATTTAAATATTTCTAAAGAATTAATAACTTCTTCACGTTTATTCCATAATGAACATTTAATATTTAAAATATATTTATTATCTTCAATACCTATTTCTGGATAAAAATGTTTAATTAAATCTAATAAAAAATCTTCATCAATATTTTGATTTTTTTCAATTTTCCAATTTTTAAAAATTTTAGTTAATTCATCTATTTCTATTTCTGATTCAATTACATCTTCTGATATTGTTGCATCCCAAAATTCTATAAAATTACCTACTATAGGTAAATTAACACTTGTAATATCTTGATATGTATCAAGTGTTTCATTATAAGATAATTTATTTCGAAAATAACTTTTTAATGATCCTAAAAATATTATATTTGGTAGATTATTTTGTTCTAAATATTTTTTCCATAAAAATACCATATTTTTATCTTTTATTGAAGTTCCTTGACATTTTTGAATTGAAGTATTAATAAAATCATCAACTATTTGATTTGGTGTTTTATTCCGTAAGTATAATACATTATTTATTAATTTAGTATCATTACATTGTTCTAAAAATTCATCTGCATTTTGATATCTTAATGAATAATGTGTTGCAACACATAATAAATCTATAATATATTTTGATATATAAGGATTTAGATTTGTTATTTTGTTATGATGTGTTATATTTAGTAGTCTACACTTATCATAATCATGATCATAATATTTATATTTTATTCCTGAAAATATATTAGATAATCCAAAATAATTATAACATAAATTACTTATCTCTCGTAATAATTCTTTTAAATCATCCGATACAATATAAATTAATTGTAAATTTTTTTCTAATATATAATCTCCTATTATTGTTAAAAAATATTTTGCATAATTTTTTGATGGTAAATAACTGGGATATAAATTATTTATAACACCTTGAATTGTTGCAGATTCTGGTATAGCTTTTAATGGAGATTGTTCTTTTATTCTTTTAATAATATTCACTTTTATTTTATGTTTCCAAGGAACTAAATTTTGTTCTTCTGTAATAGTTGTTAAAATTTGATGTAATATATTATTTTCACTATATGCAATAAAATGAACATTATCATATTGCAAAAATAATTCATTATGACTACAATAATAATATTTATTCTTATGCATAAATCTTTCTGTAAATTCACTTTGATTACATATTAATTGATTTTTTCTCTCTTCACGAATTATATTTTGTTGATTAAAATTTTCTAATACTTGAGGAAATATTTTTGTAATATGATTTGTTATTTTATTTAATATATATGGATTATTTTTATATTTTATAATTTCATTATCTAATGATTTATGTAGCTCTTCATAATTATCTATATTATTCATAATAAATAGTTATGATTGTTTTTTTATGTTATTTAATTTATTTATTTCCACTTATATTCAATAAATCTTTATTTAAATCAGGTAAAGCTGATGAATGTAATTGATATATACAATTATCTCTAAACACAAAAGTCATGCGAGCTACAACTGGCTCATCAAGATCATCCCAACTCCATGTTATAAATGCTGTATTTATAAATACATTATCTGTTACTTGAGATATATTATATTCTTTATTAATTACTTTAATTCCTGGTAAATTAGCAAAATACTTAAAATAACTTTTTATATCTCTATTTTCTCTTTTTATTTGAGATACAGTTCCTACTAAATTACCATCGCTACAAAACAATTTTGATATTGCTTCTGGATTATGTTTTTCTGTTACTTCAATAATCCATTTGTCTGTTAAATTTTCTATTTTTTTTTCGCTTTCTTTATCACATTTTTTATTTTTTTCTTCAAAATTTTCTTGAATGTCATAATTTCCTATGAAATTCCATAATAGTAATATAGATAATAGACCTAACAAAATCATTCCTATTTTAAATCCACTAGGTAATTTTATTTTTTTTGCCATATTTAAAATATATAAATATTATAAATATTATCTCAAAGACATAAGTATTTAAAGATTTTTATTCAGATTATATAATTAATGTCTGCCTCTTCTCAGAATATTTTGACTATTCAAACTGTTCAAATTGCACCATTTAGAACCTTAATGACTGCTTTAAAAGATATTCTACTTGAAACTAATATTACATTTACTTCTGAAGGAATTAAAATTATTAATATGGATAAATCACATACTATTCTAGCTCATTTATTTCTAAATTCTGAAAATTTTGAGCGATATGAATGCAAACGTGATAAAATTATTATAGGTGTAAATATGTTTCATTTATTTAAACTTATAAATACTATTGATAATGATGATACTTTAACTATTTATATTGAAGAAGATGATTATACTGATGGTATTGTCCAATTTTTAGGACTTAAATTTGAAAATGGTGATATTAAACAACAAAAAATACAAAAATTACGTCTAATTGAACCTGATCAAGAAGAATTAGATGTTCCTGATGTTAAATTCTCTTCTGTTTTAAATTTACCTTCTGTTGATTTTCAAAAAATTATTCGTGATTTATCATGTATTTCTGATAAAATAGAAATTAAATCTGTTGCTACTACTGATGGTGCTGAATTAATTTTTAGATGTACTGGAGGATTTGCTCATGCAGAAATTAGACGAGCTGAATCTGATGGAAGTATGGAATATGTTATTAAACAAGAAGCTAGCAAAATTATACAAGGTGAATTTTCTCTTAAAAATTTAGGATATTTTATTAAATGTACTAATTTATGCAATCAAATTGAGATGTACTTAGAAAACGATTTACCACTTGTTGTTAAGTATAATGTTGCTTCTTTGGGAGAAATTAAATTATGTTTAGCACCGCTTCCTAGTAATTAATTTTATTATTTAAAAAATTTATATTATTCTAATTAATATTCTGGTAAATGTTTTTTAAATAATGAACCATGCGATACTATTCCACCTACCTCTTTTATTACTGATGCTGATTGATATTTACAATTTGATATCCATATTTTTATTATACAAAAATTCTTTTTTGGAGATATTGTTATTCCATTTATGCAAGATAATAAATTTTTATCTTGCGTTAAACTTTCACCTACTAAATTATATGATAATTTCTTCCAAGTATCTTGTACTATTTTATTATTTACTTTATATGAAAAACATCCTCCTTCTCTATTTTTTTCATCTTCCCATATTGGTTTAATACCATCTCTCATTAAAAATAGCATACAATTTTTTACCATTTTCTCTGGAAGTGTTTCACATAAAGCAATCGTTTCTTCAATCGAACTAAAAGTAAATATCTTCTTATAGCTATTTACTGTCCAGTCTGTATCATGTGGAAGATGTGCCCATAACGTCCATTTATCATATAGTTTATGATTTGCAGGTTCTTCTTGAGTAGACATATTCTGTACTACTAAATTCTCCATATACTATATAATAGTATATTTTTTTATATCATTTATTTTATATCTCATTTTTTTTGGTTATTCAATACATTACAAATATTCATTTTCTTTTTCTATTTTATAACTATCTTTTGTTAATATGATATAATTATTTTGATCTATTGTAACCTGTTCCATATCTTGATCAAAAAATGTTACAGTATATTCATCTTCATCCTTTAATTCTTCTTGAATATTATTTTTTAAACAATATTTAATAAAACTTTTATCAAATAATTTATTTCCTTCTAACATATAATTATTATCAGATAAATCTATCTCATACTCATCTCCACTCCAAGATTTCATTTTAATTATTGCACTATAAATTTTTGTTCTACTAATACTAGAATAATTATCTGATAAATTATCTAATAATTCATCTATTGTACTACATACCGCTACGTTATTTTTTTCTGAGTTTGGAACTTTATAATTGTATAAAACTAAATTATGTTGTGGATAACTTGTTTTTTTATAAATTACTTCTTTTAATGTATATGTTTCTACTAAATCACCATTCATATACAAATTAATATTATCATCTGTTTCTGTTTCAAATAACTTTAATATTTTTTTTACTAATACACTTTTATATTTATTAATTATACTATATGATTTAAAACTGTACCATAATACATTATTCTCAAATTTTGTAATACCTGGATAATATTTTTTTAAATATTCATGAGCTATATAACCACTTAGTGAACCTACCAAAATATATGAGTATGTATACATAATATAAATATATAATTCAATATTTATATTACTTCTAAATATATATTTTTTTTGTTCCACATTCACTACAACTTTTATCATATTGACAACTTTTATTATTACCAATGTCTGGATTTGGACATTCCCATGGACACTCTTTAAACATTCTTTCAGTACTATCTATATATATACTTTGTGAACAATTTCCAGTCAAACTTGTTGGTTCCTCACATCCTTTCGGACATTTTTTTTGTTTTCTATCTTTATGTTTTATTCTGTGTTTATAGTAATTATGGTACATTTTATCTTCTTCATCACTTGTTTTAATACCTAATACATTATTATGAAAATTACTTGAATTTAAATAATTTGTTATTGCATTTTGATTATCTTCTATATTATCATCATATTGATCTATTCTTTTTCTATCTCTACCTCGTCTATTTTCCCAATGCTTTTCATGTTCTTTACCAGGATAATCTACATCATAATTTAATCTTCCTGTAGCTGGAGATAATCCAAACATAAATAATAGTAGTGTAGTTATTACTGTCATTAGCAAAAATGGTACAAAAACTATTATCCAAGATACTACTCCTAAACCATTCTGACATAATACATTAAGCATTAATGAAAATATAATCATTACAATAAATTTAAAAAAAGCTGTATTATATAATGTTTTAAAAATATCAATTATTATATGTGTTAAGGAAAAACATATATACAAAACTGCTGGTGCACAAATATTATCTAAAATCATATAGTATATCTTAAGATTTTAACTTATTTGAAAAATATTGCTTTATTATTCTTAAATTTACCTATAATTGGTCCAACATCTTCGTCATCTAAAATTAAATAAATATTTCCATCAGTTTCATTATTTGTATAATAATCTTTATTATTTATAGTAATTAAGTATACTTCTTCACTATCATCTTCCCCTTCCTCATCATCACCCTCATCTTCCCCTTCTTCCTCATCCTCATTCTCATCCTCTTCGTCTTCGTCTTTCTCTTCTTCTTCTTCCTCATCCTCATTCTCATCCTCATCCTCTTCCTCTTTCTCTTCTTCTTCCTCTTTCTCATCTTCTCCTTCTTCATCCTCTTCTTCATCCTCTTCCTCTTCCTTTTCTTTCCGTTTTTGTTCTCTATCTTCTTTTTTCTCTTCTTCTTCTTCGTCTTCTTCCTCTTCACCTTCTTCCTCTTCACCTTCTTCCTCTTCGTCTTCTTCCTCTTCACCTTCTTCACCTTCTTCCTCTTCACCTTCTTCCTCTTCACCTTCTTTCTCTTCACCTTCTTCCTCTTCATCTTCTTCCTCTTCATCTTCTTCCTCTTCCTCTTCACCTTCTTTCTCATCTTCTTTTTCTTTCTTATCCTGCTGGGTGTATGATTTTTTTTTCTCTTCTTTTTCCGGCGCGCCCTCACGCGCGTGCTGGCGGCGCGGAGCAAGCGGCACGAGCTCGCTGCCACCGCCTCCCACCGGTTCCTTATTGTCCTCTAGCTGCAGCCCATCATCTTCTGAATCAGAATATGGAACAATATTATTATATGATATATCATTATCAGAACTATTATCATCAGAATCATTATCATCTGAAATATTATTATCACAAATATTATCATCAGAAACTAAATTTATTTTGGTATTAGTAGTATTTGTAATTTTAACATCAGTATGATAATTAATAGAACTATAAATATCTTCTAGTTTAATAGAAGAATTATTTAGACTTTTTTCTTTAACTTCTAATTTAACTTCAGTAGAGGAATAATATGGAGTCGATTCAGTTTCCATATTTTTAAAATTATTTAATTTATTAGAAAGAAAGATATTTTCATTTTTTAATTCTTCATTTTCTTTTAGTAAATTTTTATAATCAGGTAACTCTTTAAGAATATTACTTATATTTTGTAAAAGATTATTATTAATAGAGAATTCATTAAAAAAAGGTTTAAGAGTATCTTTCAGTGTTAATTGTAATTTATTACTAATTTCATTAATTATATTATCTGTATTATCTGTATTATCTGTATTATCCATAAATTATATACATGAATTATATTATTCGTTTTAATATGATTTTAAAAAAAGTATATAATTTATATGAATTCAGAAAATAGTTTACATAGTATAGTAATGAGACAAACAGATTATGATGAAGAAACAGCTATAAATAAATTAAAAGAACATAATAATGATGTATTGGCAGTAATAAAAGAATATTTAGGTCCAAAAAAAGAAATAGATAAGTGTAAAAGTATAAATCAGATGATTTATGGAGAAATAAGAACGTTAATGGATGATGCTGCGGCAACTTATCGTGTTAAAAAAGAGTTAGAGGAGAGAAAACAACAAGCAATTCAAAGAGCGTTAAGAGAAAGAGGTGAAGCAGAAAGAAAACTAAAAGAAAATCTTAAATAAAGTAAAATAAAATAATTTATTTAAGATTAAATTTTTCATTCAAAATTTCAGATTTTGTTTGTTTAGATTTCTTTCTTAATTTAAACTTAGCAGAAGGAATAATTTGAGTGTTAAGTACAAAATCATCATTATCATCATGTAATTCAGGCAATATACGTGTTAATGGTTTATCAACAATTAATAATAATCTTTCATTTTTTAATAATTTTCTATATTCTTGAATAGAAAGAGTACCATAATATTTATTTAATAAATAAAATGGGTCTGGAGCGGGTTTAATATTTTTTTTATAATTATATATTTTACAATATATATGATTAATTAAATGAAATCTTTCAAAACGAGCAGTACTATCTAAAGATTCTTTAAATAAGTGTGCAACGGCACACTCTGGACTACAAAAACATCCATAACAGTAATATGTACCGTTAAGTTCGTATTTTGGAATATAAATAGGAGGATTATCAAAATCATAGGTACACCAAAAACAGGCAGATTTTTTATCACAAATATTGTTATTATGAAGATTAATAGTTAATTCATCTAATTTTTTCCATAATTCTTTATTATCGTCATTAGTATCAACAATATCATTATTTATATTAATTTTTCTATTTTCCGATTCATTAATAGTTTGATATCTAAGATCACTATTTTCAAATTGATAAGAGTCGATAGGTGGAATATTAGGTTCATAGTTAATTGAATTAAAAAATGGTAACTGTAAATCAGAAGTTTTACACTTGAGATGTAATATAATATTATGTTCAGGGATATAAGTATTATCAGTAACTTGATTAGGTTGAATAATTTTACCTCCCTTAGGTTTTCTACCACGTTTTTTTGGTGGTTCTTTAGATGGTGGTTCATATGTTGTATTATCATCATTAGTTGAAACATTATTATTAATCTCTTGTTCTTTTTCTAATTTAGATTTGCGACCTCTTTTTTTTGGAATTTTTGATTCTTCAGCGTTCATTAATTATTAAACAATATAACAATTTAAATAGTTTTAATATATTTTTTAAGTATTTTGATTATTTTGATTATTATAACATTTTCTACAAAGTGGAATATATGCTTCACTACCAATTAAAATTTGATTATCATTATCATAAATTCTATGACTAAAAATAGCAGGTTTTTTTTTACATATACTACAATATGAATGTAGTTTAATAATAGTATCTGCATGTGGAATTAATGATAACCAATTATTTGCAAATTGATTACGTTTAAAATCTCCATCCAAGCCAGATATATAAATATGTTTATTAAGAGAATTAATAGCATTGAATACCCATGGAATAATATCATTAAAGAATTGTCCTTCATTAATTAATATTATTTTTGCATCATTAAATTCCTGCATATAATTAATTTGAATTTCAGATAAATTTTCGCACATTATACAAGGTATCATGTGTTTATCGTGAGTAGATAACATAGTATCAGAGTATCTAGTATCACCTTTATAATTAATAACTATAATAGGAATATTACAAAAAGTAAATTGTTTATATAATTCTATAAGTTTTGATGTTTTTCCAGAATACATAGGACCCAAAAATAATGATAAATAACCAGAATCTTCCATATCAATATTAGTCATATATTATAATTATTAATATATTTATATAAATCAATTATTTAATAAAATAAAAACTTAATAAAGTAAAACTATATCTATTAGAGATGAGTGAAATATTGAATTTATGTCCTTGGATAGAAAAATACAGACCAACCAATTTTAAAAATATAGTTCTTGATCCATTAAATAAAGAAATTATGGTAAATATAATTAAAAATAATTATTTTCCAAATTTATTATTATATGGTCCATCAGGCACGGGAAAGACTACAACAATAATAAATTTAGTTGATGAATATCAAAAAAATAATAATCAGCGTAATAAAGGATTAATGATACATCTAAATGCATCGGATGAAAGAGGAATAGATATTATACGTACTACAATTAATCAATTTGTAAATTCAAAAAGTTTATTTAATAAAGGTACAAAATTTGTAATATTAGATGAAGTAGATTACATGACAAAAAATGCACAACAAGCTTTAAAATATTTATTACAATGTTACAATAAGAACGTACGTTTTTGTTTAATTTGTAATTATATAAGTCGTATAGATGATTCTCTTCAAAATGAATTTATGAGATTAAGATTTAATCAATTACCAAAAAAAAATATTATAGAATTTTTATCAAATATAAGTGATAATGAAAAATTAGAATTATCAACTGAAACATTAGAATCTATTCAAGAATTATACAAATCTGATATTCGTAGCATGATAAATTATATGCAATCAAATCAGAATATGATACATAATAAAAAAGTAATAGGTAATAATGTTTGGGAAAGTTTAACTACAAGTATAAAAAAAAATGATATAAATAATAGTGTTAATTATCTTGAATCAATAAGTAAAGAATATAATATAGAAATTAAAAATATAATAAAAAATTATTTAAATTATATTATTCGAAATGATACAAATAAAATAACTAAAGAATATCTAAATTTTGTAGAATTTATTATGCACCTACATGAACCTAATATTGAATATTTAAAAATCTATTCGATTACTAGTTTAAAAGAATTATTTAAATAATTATTTTTATTAGAACCAATTCTTTGAAGTAATCTATTATTCCAACTATTAGGTGGAGAACCCTTATTAGGATCAAAAAAATTCTGTTTTAAACTATATTCATCTGTTATTTTAGATATTTTTTTTCCTGGAATAGGAATAGGTGCAGTATGCTCGTAAATAGTCCTTGGAGCAGTTTCATTTATGCAATTCATATTTTACATTATAATTAGAAAATAATTGAAATAGATTAGCTTAAAGAAACTTTATATTAGTATAATAACAAGATATATGTTGGATATAGATACAGCATGGGATGATTTTTGTGATGGAGAGTTTGAAACTAAAAATACTAATGTATATGAAAATTCAAGTGAAGATACTCCTAAATGTAGTCCAATATATATATCCACAAAAACAAAAATATCATATTTAAATACAGAAATTAATCTAGATAATATTTTTTGGAAATTAAAAATAATTCCATACCATTTACCATGTGAGGGAATTATAAAAAAACAAATGAAATTTAATACATCAAGTAAAGAAGAATTAGATAGATTAAGAAAAAATTTAGATTTTAAAAATAATTATGTAGATGAATTTATTATTACTCAAATAGTAAATCCAACTGGAAGAATTAAATTTAAAGATGTTAGAAAAATTAGTATTGGCTTATCAAAAAAAGATATTACTAGTTATAGATGTAAAAAAAAGAGTGCTTTTTATAATTGTTTTGTTGTTATATTAAGAATATTAGATAATGAAATATATAAAGAAATTCACGTAAAAGTATTTAATACTGGAAAATTAGAAATACCTGGTATTCAAGATGATAATGTATTAATTAAAGTTTTAAATTTACTTATAAAAAATTTAAATGAAATTTCAGGTGGTCAAGAAGAAATAAATTATTTAAAAAATAGAACAGAAACAGTACTAATTAATTCTAATTTTAGTTGTGGATATTATATTAATAGAGAAAAATTATATAATATTTTAAAGTATGAATACAAATTAAATAGTGCTTTTGATCCATGTTCTTATCCAGGTATTCAATGTGAATTTTATTATGATGAATGTAAAAGTATAGAAGAACAAACAGGTCGACAAACTGTTATTAATAATAATATTACTAAAGTTTCATTTATGATTTTTAGAACTGGTAGTGTATTAATAGTAGGAAAATGTAGTGAAGATATTTTAGAAAATATATATAACTTTTTAAAAGATTTATTATCTAAAGAATACAAAAATGTTGGAGGAAAAATAAAAGATGATATAGATGACAATAAAATAGAAAAATATAAAAGAAAAATTAGAAAAAAAATAGTAATAAAAATTAACTAATTATCATTTGTTAACCAATTTATATATTTAGTTTCTGATAAATCTTCTAATTTATCTATATTTTTAAGTTTTTTTTTTAAATTTCTTGTAAAATTATCTGTAATTATATTTTTAGTTAATAATTTTTTAATTAATAATTCTAGATATATTATTTTTTTATTATATTCTTTTATCAAAATATTTGAATTAAATAAATTTATTAACTCTAATTTATTATTATATAAATCTTCATCAATATTTAAAGATAGATTTAGTATATTTTGAAATAATTTATCTAAATTACTTTCTATAGTAGTAATAATTTGTATTTTATTATTTAAATTAAAATTATAATTACTAATAATATTTACTAAATAACTATTATATAGAGTTATTAAAAAATCTAAATTATCAGTTATAGCACAATTACCTTTTATAGAAGCAAATTCTTTACGATATTCATTATTTAGATCAAAAATAGTTTTTTTATATACAAATAATGATGCATCTTTACAATTTAATTGTAAATATTGATGATTATCTTCAGCAATTTGACTTATGAATTCAACATAGTAATAGAAAGATTTTTGACAATGATAATAGGTTAGTTCTAAATTTTTTGTGTATAAAATAATATTTTTAAAAACTTTTTCTATAGTAAAAATTCCAGTGATTAGTGTATATTTATAATAATCTATATTATTCATATATATACTTTCTATTGATTGAATTAAATATTCTGTTATCAAATTTTTGTATTTAGTAAAAATTTCTGGAGTATTATTTGTATAATTTAATTTATAATTCTCAATTGATTGTAAAGATTTGGTCATTATAATATAATTAATATCTCATTTAAATATTTTTTAAATATATAAGTATTTAAAGATTTTTTTATGTTATTTGTATTATAATGACTGAAACTTATTCAGCTCCTGGACAACAGTGTTTAACTCATGCTTGTAAAATAGCAATTGTTGATGATAAACCTATTATGCTTGATTATTGGACTGATTCTCTAGAAAATAAAGTTCTTATTGGTGTAAGAGAAAATGGTGAAAAACTATTAGTTAAAAGTGAAGATGAATATACTTCGCCTATTGCTAAAATTTATAAGGTAGATTCTGAATATCTTATTTGCACTGAAAACTCAATTTATCTCGTATCTTCTAATATTCAGACTAAAAGAATTTCATAAATTATTTTACAAAAAATTTTTAAGATAATTTAATCACAAAATTCTGTAGCATATTTCATAGTATAAGCTCTAGCATTTTCATCATGTAAAGATTTATTATTTATTAGTAAATCTGCTATTTCGGGAACTAACGGATCATTTGGATTTGGTTCATCTAATAAAGAACATATACTAAGTAATACCTTACTTATTGTAAGTGCTGGACTCCATTGATCTTTTAAAATGTCTAAACATATACCTCCTGCTGAATTAATATTGCAATGATATATTTTTGTTAAAAACATCATTTTTGGAGGTTTAAATGGATAATCTGTTGGAAAATCTATTCTTACATAAAACACTCCTCCTTCATATGGAGTACCTTCAGGTCCGATTATTGTAGCTTGCCATTTAAAAATATCATCTGATATTGGTCCTGCTGAACAATTACTAGGAGCAGATTCAGTCATATCTTTTAATTCACAATTAATTCGTCTTACTGTACTCATTACTAATATATTATTTTTTATCTTTATACACTTTATACTACTGATGATTTTGTCTTAGTATTGGACACTGTACTAGAGCCTTAACTAACAATTGAGTGCGAAGTCTATCTTTCCATTGATTAAGTGTATTATTATAACTTACTCTATTATTTCTGGGTCTTCGATCCAGATTCCAATTATCTGTCTTCTTTATACAAATCATTTTATATATTTTTATATTGTTATATTGTTATAAAATATTTTCTAACACTTTTATTTGATCTTCTGTAAGTTTTTCGGGAAAAATTATTTCAAAAATAATTATAAAATTACCATTATGATTATCTCTTTTAAATCCCATGTTAGGCAATAATTTTTTATAATTTGGTATTATAGTATTACCATTACCATTTGTTATTTTATAAGATTTACCATTAATATGGTTTACTTCAAATATAAATCCACATAAAGCATCTTTAAGTGTTATTCTTTTATTATAAATTATATCTAAACCTTTTCTTTGAAATTCAGTTGTATTTTTAACTTTGATAAATATTTTTATATCTCCTTTATTATCATCATTAATAATATTACCTTTTTCTCTCATTACTAACATCTCTCCATCATCAATACCTGGTGGTATTGATATATAAATTGTTTCTGTTTCTTCTTTTTTTGCATTATTTTCTATTGTCCATCTAATAATCTCTAAAGGTAATGTACATCCTGTGTATGACTGAAATATATCTATTTCTATATTTTTAACAATTGATGCTGGTTTTTGCATACGTTGCTGATAATGCATATTCATTCCTGGATGCACGCCAAATGGCATTCCATAATCTGAAGCAAATATATGAGCCGTACTTTGTTCACCCATACGCATTTGACTTAATATATCAAATATATTTGATATATCCGGTCCCATTTGATTTAGACTATCTGGATCTATTCCCATATCATATTGATGTCTTTTTTTAGGATCTTTTAATACTTCATAAGCTGTATTTATTTTTTGAAATTGTTCATTATTACCTCCCCTATCTGGATGGTGTTTTAAAGATTGTTTTCTATAAGCTTTTTTTATTTCATCTTCGCTACTATTTTTATTTACACCTAGTATTTCATAATATAGATTTGTATTTATCATACCTTTCTATTTATTACATTATATAAACTTAAACAGTTATTTACGAATTAATTTATTATGGAATTACCATTCATATATAAATATCAACCTATATATCTTGATGACTTTGAAGTTGATTCAAATTTTATTCAAATCATTAAAACACTTATTGAAATGAATTCATTAAATATTTTATTAATTGGTGCTTCAGGTAGTGGTAAATCGTCTTATATTAATGCTATTATTAAAGAATATTATAATGATTATAGTAATAATAATACCAATAATAATAATGATAATGATAATGTTTTATATATTAATAGTTTAAAAGAACAGGGTATTTCTTATTATAGAAGTGATGTTAAAACTTTTTGTCAAACTGCCAGCATTATACCTGGTAAAAAAAAAATTGTATTATTAGATGATCTTGATTTAGTTAATGAACAAAGTCAACAAGTTTTCCGTAACTGTATTGATAAATATAGTCATAATGTTCATTTTATTGGTTCTTCCTCTAACACACTTAAAATTATTGATAGTTTACAATCTCGTATGACTATGATTAAAATAAAATCTTTACAAAAAGATAATTTAATTAAAATTATTAAAAAAATTTCTAAAATGGAAAATATTTATATCACTCCAGAAGCAGAAGAATTTATTTTATCTATTAGCAATAATTCTATTAGAATACTTATTAATTATTTAGAAAAATTTAAATTATTAGAAAAAAATATTACAAAAGAACTTGCTATTAATGTCTGCACAAATATCTCATTTACTGATTTTGATACTTATACAGATTTATGTAAAAATAAAAATGATTTAGTTGGTGCTATAAAAATTTTATATAATCTTAGTGATAAAGGATATTCTGTTATGGACATTTTGGATAATTTTTTTTTATATATTAAAACTTCTACTTATCTTACTGAAGAAGAAAAATATAAAATTATTCCTTATATATGTAAATACATTACTGTTTTTAATAATATTCACGAAGATGAAATTGAATTAGCTAATTTTACTAATAATATTATTACTATCTTTTCATAATTTATTTAATAGTGTTCCTATACTTAGTTGATATAAATTTGCATTATATTTATATAGTACTATTTCTATTAAAATTAATACTAGTATTCCAAAATTACTATTTAAATAAGATAAAATATATCCTATTATCATAAATATTATATCACCTAATATATTTATTAAACTATCACCATAATAATCTTTATAAGTTTGTCTATATTTTTTAATAATATAATCACTATTTTCTATTATTTCCCATATTATTTCAATAATAATTGCTAAAAATATACCATCTATTATTTTAAATTTTAAAATATTATGAAAAAACAAATAAAATATTATACCATGTGATATATGACTAAATGAATATATATCTATAAAATTTTGACTAGATATTTTCATATTGATATAATCTATAGAAATAATATAAATGAAACAAATTATTAAAAAACCTATACCAAAAGATTTATTTTTTAAATTCTTAGAACCTATTTCTATTAAAGAAAATAACTACTATATTTTATCTTATACTTCTTTTAATAAAGCAAAATTTTTTTCTACTTTATCTAATTTTTGTTTTTTATTAGAAGACTATTATTATCCTTCAAAATATTATTATATTAAACGAAAACTTGATTATAATAAATTTTTAACTATTATTAGACATATTTGTAATTCTTCAAATATTCATTATGAAACAAAAATTTTATATAATAAATCAAAATATGATGTATTATACTATATTTTTTATTGATTTGCTACTAATAATTTTCCTATCATTGTATCTGAATCTAATACTTGTTCTGGATTTAATCTAGCAAACCATTGATATGCTGTACGATTAAGTATCTCATTATCTGGTATATATACTCCAAATGCATTATCACATAAATCTATATATGAAGAACCCAATAATTGTTCAATTACTATTGGATTGTTATTATAATCTTTTATTCCTAATAATCTTCCTGGTACTATATTTATAATATCTTTATTTTTATATAACCATCTATCAAAATCTCCAGTAAAATTACTTTCATCTGTATAGTCTTTTGCTATTATTGGTTCCATATAATTAATTAATTCTAACATCTTATCGCTTTTTTTATTACATCCCATTATTTTTGTGCTAGGAAAAAAATTTACTCTATCTGATGTACTATTTCTATCAATCATTTCACCTGCAAACATCATATTATTTGCTGTCATATTATCATATAATGGTTTCAAATTATTTTTACAAATAAAAGAACCTGGTAGTAGCATACCTCCATACTGATATAAAGTTTTACTTAGTGCTAATTTTCTTATTTTACTTTTTATTGGATCTGCAACTAATTTAAGATTAATATTCCATTCTGGTAAAATTTTTTCAAATGAATTATCATCTATTAAACATATATTAAAATCATTTCCACATTTATCTACTATAGATTTTACTGTTAAATATTGATATGGTTGATTTAATTCACAAGTATTTCTTGAATAAAAACTAGGCCAATCTCTTGCATTTATATCATATGTCATATGTATCCATATTATTGGTTGATCATTTTGTGCTAAAGCTGTATTATTTAATAAATATTCTTTAACTATATCATAATGTTTTTCTGCTTCATCTTTATCTGTATTTCCTTTATAATAATTATATAAAATACTTACCATAAAAAAAACTAGTATTGTTAATATATATTTTGTATCCATTATATAATATTACTTTATATATTATTATCTATTTGTTAGCTGTTTAAATCGACCAATAAAATTTGAATTAGCTTTTTTTGCCTGTTCACATTCTTTTGCTAAGTTAAAAGCTCGTCTTGTATCATTTTCTAATACTAAATTATTTTTAGTATTTAAATAATCTGTTGCTTGTTGAAATGATAAAGGATTAATTTTTTCATTTCTAGATTTTTCTAATTCATTTACATTTTTATATTGTTTAACTTCATGCCAATCGTTATTTGTCACTGGAATTACTGTTTCTTTATGAGCTCTTTGTAAATCTTCATATTGTAGTGAGCTAAATAAATCTGAAGAATAATATTCTGGTTTCTCTCCCCCTATTTGATAATTATTTGATAAATTATATTCTTCTATATCTTTTTTTGCTATTAGTGCTTTTACTTCTTCTTTCTTTTTTTCAAAAGTATTATTCATTTCATTCCAACTAGTTTGACGATTATCTATATCTTTATTTGATTTTAACCATTCTCCATATCCATTATCATTGTAGTTATCTCTTACTTTATTTTTTTCAAATAATTCATTAAATATTTTATTAAAATTCTTCTTTTTTGATAAATTTTTCATTAAAAGTTTTATTTCTGGATCTTCTTCTAATCCTAAATATTCTGTCGAAGTTTGTTTATTTGATCTTGTTTTAAATTCATAAATAGAAACTATTATTTTAAATGCTGCTGTAAAAAATAAAAAATATTCTTTTTCTAATTTACTTTTATCTGGATGTGTTTTTAATACCATTTTTTTTGTTTGTTTAAGATCATCTTCATTAAAATCATATGGTAAATTAAATAATTCTAATAAATCTTTTAATTCATAATTATCTATATTTAAATCTATATTATTCATATTTAAATCTATATTATTCATATAATAATTAATATAGATTATCTTTATCTTATTTTTTTTCTGGTGCTACTATTATATTATTTTTTATACTTTTTGCTATGTTATTGACACGTAAAAAAAATTCTCTTATATTATTTATATCACTTCCTGATACTGAATCTATAACTAATTCATTTAATCTCTCATTTCCATTATGAGATTTAAATGCTAGAATAGCAGGTATTCCATTTACTAATCTTGCTGCTTTAAATTTACCATATATTTCAGAATTTTCATCTACATCTAAATCTGCTACTAATATATTTTTTTCTCTTTTAATTACTTCTTCATAAAATACATTCTCTATTTTTTTACAAGGTCCACACCATTCTGCGCCAAATTTAATAATTAATAATCTATTATTTAAATTTGGTAAAATATTTTTTATTAGATTATCTACTTGTAATTCGATAATTACTTCTTGATTCATATATATATTAACATCATTTTAATTTAAGTTATTTTTATACTACTAACTATATCTTCTAATTCATTTACATCTATTTCGGGCATAACTGCGTGTGATTCCCAAAAATATTTACAAAATGCCCATTTAAAACTATAATTCAAACCATGCCATTCTGGGTGTTTTTCACGAATTATTTTATGCAAATTATTTGGTAAATAATTTAATTTATTACCTGGTAATACATAAGCTAATTGTGTTAATGATGAAACTGGATTTTTTTCTTTTTTCTCTAATAAATTGGTTTCAAAATATGGCATATATTTTATTAAATCTACTAATAAGGGTGGATAATTATAATGATATTTCCATCTCCAATCTATACATCCTTCTGTATAATATTTTAATGTCCATTCTAAACCTTGTAAATAATTTAAACATATTTCTTTTTTTTTTTCTTCATCAATTCTAATATCAAATAATTCTTTATAATATCTCTCTTCCCAACCTTTTTCATTTGGATTAATATATAGTTCTACACTATTGTCTATGATTGGAATCATATTTAATTCATCTTCTGGTGTATTCGTTTGTCTATTTAAATTCCTTCTCCATTTCTTTCTAATACTATATTCTTCCATAATGTAAGTGTGTTCATTTAAACTTAGTTCATTAATTATTTTACGTAAATTTTTCCAAATAATCTTTGTTCCATTTGTTAAATTTTTATTTTTATTTCCAATCTCATTATTATATACATCTGTTAGTATAGTTATTCCATTAGTTCTTATATTTAAAGCTGGAAAATGTGGTAAAAAATCATTGCCTAGTAAAAAACATAGTAATATATAATCAAAAACTTTATTTTTTTCTTGATTAGTTGATGGAATATTATTATTATTTAATTCTAAAGATAATTTATTACCAAACTCTGGTATATCTAGTATATAATTACTATTTGGATTTAGAGATTTATCTAAACTTTTTATAAACTCTGGTGTCTCTCGAAATAAGTATAATTCTTTTGCAATATGCAAGTGATTTAATGTTAACATTATTAAATCTGCATCTAATCCATAAATTATTGTTTTAGTATTTTTATGATATTCAGGATTTTCTCTTATATATTTATAAATTTTATGCTCTCCTTCTCCTGCTATATCTGAATTTGAAATTATTATTTCATTAACATTAAACTTTTTTACATTTTTAAAATATATGTTAATATCTTTAACTAATTTATTCATAAAATTTGTTCCTGGAGTAATAGATATTGTATCCCATTGTTTAATAGACTCTTTATTACTTAAATCATATATTATTTCTTCTTGAAATCCTGATTTATAACGTCTATTTCTCTGTTGTTCTAGTTTTGCAACTGGGGCAACACCATCAAAAGCTATAAATACTTTATTTGAAGGTTTGATTAAATTTATATAGTAAACTAACTTTTCACATACTTTCTTGATAATTATATTGTCTATATTACTTTTTTTATATTCTGTATTATGTGCTGCTTCATATATTAAAGAATTGCAATCCAAATATAAATTTTGGATTGCCATTCTAGTATTATACTCTTTAATAATATTTCTATGATTTTTTACTATATGAGAGAAATAACTTGGAATACCCATAATGTTTAAACTTCACTATTTTTGTTTAAATCTATTATATATATCATAATTTATTTACATAAATTTAAAAGTATTATATATAAAATCGTAATATATTTAAAATAATTATAATAAAATCACTATATATAATGACTAAACTTTTTAATAATGAAAAAATTTTATCTAGCAATAAAGATTTTAATATTGAAAATCAAATTATTAAATTACAAGAAATAATAAAAAAAACTATTTTAGCTGTAAATCAATATAAAATAATGGATGTATTAGGTTCTAGTGAATTTCAATTATGTATACATTCATTAGAAACTATATTTATTAATCTTTCTGAACTTCTAAAAATTATTAAGGAACCTTATAATGAAAATGTAATTATTAATTCTATTAAAGAATTAACTTCTGAATTATCTGGTTTATTTCGAACTTTTGGAACTAATAATATTGATGACCTTTTTTTTATTTGTTTAGGTAAAGATTATCTTTCACAAAATATGTTATCTAAACAAGATTGTAATAAATTAGAAATTATGAGAAAATATCTTCATCCATTTGCATACAATGTTATATCATGGAATAATTCTGATAATTCTTCTTCATCTTCAAAATCAAAATCATTAAAAAAAAATAGAATTATTGAAGATTTTATGATTGTTCAACAAGCAAGTAACTTAGAATGTTTTGATTTATCACGTAATAGTAAATCTTTTCAAACAAGAGTATATGGTTTAAAATTTGCTATTCAAAATTATGAAGAAAAAAAAACTTTAATTATATCTTGTTTAGTTGATGATATTATGACCGATTGTTTAAATTATAATTATATTATTGATAGAATTGCTGACATTAATAATAATATTCCTAATGATAATGAATTTAATAATCTTTCATTTAAACGTTATATTGAAACATTGACTCTTAAAGAATTACTAGTTTATAATAATCAAGAAATTTTTGATCGTTATACTGGCTATATTAATCAGATACATTTAATGAAACAAAAAACTATTGGTCAAGTTACTAAAGAGTTTTTAGCTAATGATTTATATGGGCAAAGAACTACTTTGATACAATTACTTATTTGCTCTAATGAACATGAATATCAATATTTATCTTATCTTTTATATGATTTACTAACTAATGACAATAATGGTAATATAGATACACAAGAACAAACACTATTATTTGATAGCTTACCTTGGAATGTTAAAAAATATTTTCGTGATGCTATGAAGCAAACTATTAATTATACTAATAATTTATCTAATTTTGATAATAATAAAATACCATTAGAACAACAAATTTGTTTAATGAAAGTAAGTGATACTATTAAAGAAAAAGCTATGGTTAAACTTAAAGAAATTAAATCTAAATCTGAAGACTCTGGTTCAAAAGCAAGACAATATCTTGATGGATTATTACGAATACCATTTGGTATTTATAGAGAAGAACCTATTTTAAATATTACTAATGAAAATCTTAAAATGTTTAATGATCTTATTCAAGAAATTAATAATAATAGTAATAATAGTAATAATATTAATTTATTTCCTTTCAAAAATAAATATTCGAGTATGGAAATGCGTAAATATCTTCCATTACTAAAATCTCAATATTATAATATTTTAAAGCAAAATTTTATTGATAATTTAAAACATTCATTAATTAATAATAAACGTAATATGTTAATAGTTAATATTTGTTATATCAATGAATTAATTAAAACTAATAATATAAAATATCCTAAATTGTGTCATTCTGGAAAAAATACTTTATATATGCAACAACATATATGTAATTTTATTGATAATAATGTAAATAATTTAGATTTATTATTACTTATTTATCAAAAATGTAATATTAATAATAATAATTACAAATTAATAAAACAAATTAATTCTAGTGTATCAATAATTGAACAAAAAAATCTATATATTAATAATTTTATGGATAATATTACAGAAATACTAGATAACGCTGTTCATGGACATGAAAAAGCAAAACGTCAAATAGAAAGAATTATTGGACAATGGATTAATGGAGAAAAAAGTGGTTACTGTTTTGGCTTTGAAGGCCCCCCAGGATTGGGTAAATGTTTAGCAAAAGACACACCTATTATGCTGTCAAATGGAAAAATAAAAATGGTACAAGATATTACTCTAGAAGATAAATTAATGGGTGATGATAGCACTCCACGCAATGTATTAGCACTCGGTAGTGGGTTTGAAAAAATGTATCGTATTGAACAAGTGAAAGGCGACGACTATGTTGTGAATGAAAGTCATATTTTGAGTTTGAAAATGACAAAAGCAGGAAAAAAAGGAGATAAACATCAAACCATCTTAGGAAAAAGATATTTTAAAAATGATATAGTTGATATTTGTATTAAAGATTATTTAAGTTTACCAAAATATTTACAAGAATGTTTAAAAGGATATAAGGTAGGTTTAGATTTTGAAGAAAAAGAATTGGATTTAGACCCATATGCATTAGGATATTGGTTAGGCGATGGTCATTCATCAACTTTTGCAATAACTACAATTGAAAAATCAATAGTAGATTATTTTAAAGAGTACGCCTTCACTAATGGTTTACAAATTACACAGGAAAAAAGTGAAAAAAATATGATAACATATTATATAACAACTGGATATACAGGAGGGAGAAGTGATAAAAATAAACTATTAAATTATCTAAAAAATCATAACTTAATAAATAATAAGCATATTCCCGAAATATATAAATGCAATTCAAGAGAGAATAGATTAAAATTACTAGCTGGTTTAATTGATAGTGATGGTTATTGTGATAAAGTATATAATTCATTAGAAATAACTCAAAAAAATAAGAAATTAGCAGATGATATTTTATTTTTAGTTCGCTCATTAGGATTTTGTGGAACAATGAGAGAATGTATAAAATCTTGTATGTATAAAGGGGAAAAGAAATCAGGACAATACCATCGCATAATTATAAGTGGAAGTGGACGTGAAGAAATACCAACATTATTAGAAAGAAAAAGACCAAGAGAACATAAACAGATAAAAGATGGATTAAATACAGGTATAAAGATAATTCCTCAAGAAGAAGATCAATATTACGGATTTCAAATAGATGGTAATTCGAGATTTTTATTAGGTGATTTTACAGTAACTCATAATACTTCACTGGCAAAAAAAGGCATCTCTAACTGTTTAAAAGATGAAAATAATACATCAAGGCCATTTTCTTTTATTGCAATTGGTGGTTCTTCTAATGGAAGTACACTTGATGGTCATAATTATACGTATGTAGGTTCTACATGGGGTCGAATAGTAGATATTTTAATGGAAAAAAAATGTATGAACCCAATTATTTTTATTGATGAATTAGATAAAGTAAGTAATACTGAACATGGTAAAGAACTTATAGGAATTTTAACACATTTAATAGACCCAACACAAAATGATGATTTTCAAGATAAATATTTTAATGGAATTAGTTTAGACCTTTCAAAAGCACTTTTTATTTTTTCATATAATGATGTAAATCTAATAGATAGAATATTATTAGATCGTATTCATAGAATAAAATTTGACCACTTATCATTAGAAGATAAATTAACTATTACAAAAAATTATTTATTTCCAGAAATTTATAAAAATATGGGGCTAGATGGTGTTATTAATATTAGTGATTCTGTTATAGAATATATTATTGAAAAATATACTAGTGAACCTGGTGTTCGGAAACTAAAAGAACTTTTATTTGAAATTGTGGGAGAGATTAATCTTAGTATCTTAAAAAATAATACTTTAGATTATGATATTCCAATAAATATTACTGAAGATGATATTAAATATAAATATCTTAAAAATAAAAATGAAATTGTTCAATATAAAGTTCATGAAAATTCTCAAGTAGGGTTAATAAATGGTTTATGGGCTAACGCTCTTGGAAAAGGTGGTGTTCTTCCTATTGAAATTAAATATTTTCCTTCTACAAATATGCTTGACCTTAAATTAACAGGTATGCAGGGTGATGTAATGAAAGAAAGTATGACTGTTGCTAAAACCTTAGCTTGGTCGTTATTAGATTTTGAAACTATGAAGGTTTTACAAAAACAATTTGATAAAACTAAAAATCAAGGTATACATATACATGTACCTGAAGGTGCAACACCAAAAGATGGACCCTCTGCTGGTACTGCTATTACTGTTGTTATATATAGTTTGCTTAAACAAAAAAAAATATTAAGTAATATTGCTATTACTGGAGAAATATCACTACAAGGTAAAGTAACTGCTATTGGTGGTTTAGACTTGAAAATTTTAGGTGGTATTAGAGCTGGTGTCAAAACTTTTATTTATCCAAAAGATAATAATAAAGATTTTATTGAATTTAAAGAAAAATATAATAATAAAGATATTTTAAAAGACATTAAATTTATAGAAGTTAATAATATTCATCAAGTACTTGATATTGTTTTTGATGACAACTAGTACAATAATATATATCCTATTATATATATTATGGCTATTCAATTAACATTTTCTAATATGGCACAATTATTTTCTGCTATATCACCATTATTATTAGCATTTTTTTTAGTTATGGTATCTCTATTTAATCAGGATTTAAAGGGTATTGTTTATTTAGCTGGAGTATTAATTGCAACAATAATTAATATATTTTTAATGGCTCAAATTGGTAGTAGAAAAGATCCAAATAGCTCGATTACATGTAATTTAGTAGAAATTCCTTATATGACACAATTTAATAGCCCTGCACCATCTAGTTTATTTATAGCATTTACTATGGCATATTTATTATTACCAATGATATATAATGGTCAAATGAATTATTTTATTTTATTATCATTATCATGCTTATTAGGAATGGATGCTATTACAAAGGTGCAAAATAAATGTTCTACATATCCAGGTATAATATTTGGTGCTTTAACAGGTTTCTTATTAGGTGCTATATGGTATACAATATTTCATAGTGCTGGATATGATAGTCTTTTATATTTTGATGAACTTCAAAGTAATGCTGTTAGATGTAGTCGTCCTGAAAAGCAAACTTTTAAATGTTCTGTATACAAAAATGGACAACTAATATCAACTAATATTGCATAATTTATATGCATAATTTACAATTTATTTTCAAAAACAAGCAATCTATCATTATTCCATCCAGGAGAATTTTTATTTATATGATCAAGTGTAATTAGATAAACTTTTTTAAAATTTTTAAATATATTATTATTTAAATGTTTTTCATATTCATCTTTTGAATGTACTTTACCAGTTCTATGATCAGTATTGACAAATATGTCT
>Ga0075480_10000068_pt1 | contig 45802 bp, 42 predicted proteins | sample DEB08_DNA_7_FD_81590 | JGI IMG/M metagenome (GOLD analysis project Ga0075480, IMG submission 81590) | Aqueous microbial communities from the Delaware River and Bay under freshwater to marine salinity gradient to study organic matter... | ecosystem: Environmental > Aquatic > Marine > Coastal ... | reverse complement strand
ACCGGGCGGTCGCTGCCTGGCCCCGCACTTCCAGCCGTCGTTCCGGAGAACGCACCGAACAACGTGGCGGTGAGCGGGCGGCCCATCGCCTTCGCCATCATCATCGTGAGCAGCGTGCCCGAAGCGCCGACGAGCGTGCCGGCGATGAGCAGGAGCACGTTGCCGAGGACATAACCGGAAGCGGCAACCGCGAGGCCGGTGAAAGCGTTGAGCAGAGTGATCACGATCGGAACATCGGCGCCACCCACTGGCAACACGAACAGGATGCCGAAGACCAGCGACACCAGCATCAGCACGATGATGATCCAGAACTGCGGATCGATGACTCCCCACACAGCAAGGACGACGGTCGCCACGGCGACGAGGATGGTGACCCACTTGCCGGCGGGAATTACCACCGGGCGCGTCGTCATGATCTCCTGCAGCTTCAGGTAGGTCACGATCGATCCGGAGAAGGCGACCGAGCCGATGACGACCGTGGCCACCGTGAAGATCAAGAAGAGCAGCGAGCCTTCGCCATCGAGATGGAGGAACTCCACGACGGCGATGAGGCCGGCCGCGCCGCCGCCGACGCCGTTGAACAGGGCCACCATCTGGGGCATCGCGGTCATCTTCACGCGCCGTGCCGAGATCGCTCCGATCGCGGAACCGATCGCGATCATGACAAGGATGACGATCAGGTTGTTCAGCTCGATACCGCTGAAGAACAGGATGACGGTTGCCACGAGTGCGCCGACCGCGCCGACCAGGGTGCCCAGCCGTGCGGTCTTCGGGGAGGACAGTGCCTTGAGGCTGAGGATGAACAGGACAGCGACGCCGAGATTGGTCAGTTGCGCCCAGGTGGGGGTGCTCATGCGTCACCCTCCTTCGCGGCGGCCTTCTTCGGTTTGAACATCTCCAGCATTCGATCCGTGACGACGAAGCCGCCGACGAGGTTGATCGCGCCGAGGAGCACGGCGAGCGCACCGAGGATCAACTCCAGCGGAGTCTCAGCCGAGCCGGTCACGATGATGCCGCCGATGAGCACGATGCCGTGGATGGCATTCGCGCCGGACATCAAGGGTGTGTGCAGCACAGCCGACACCTTCGAGACGACCTCGAAGCCGACGAAGATGCTCAGGATGAAAATCGTGAGCAGTGCGACGCCATCCATGGCTCACGCACCTCCCAGCGCGGCAATTGCCGCCTCGTTGCGAATCTCACCGTTGAAGACCACGACGCAGCCGGCATAGACCTCGTCGTCAATATCGATGCTGATGTTGCCGTCGGTGACGGCGGGACTGATGAGTGCGAAGACGTTCATGGCGTACAGCTGCGAGGCGTGCACGGGCATCTCGCTCGCGACATCCTTGCCTCCCCAGATCGACACACCACCGAGATCGAGGACCTCGCCAGCTACTGATCCTTCGACGTTGCCCCCGCTCTCGCTGGCCAGGTCGACCACGACAGAGCCCGGCTTCATGGTCTCGACCATCGACCGGGTGACCAGTAGCGGTGCGGCGCGCCCGGGGACTGCCGCGGTCGTGATCACAGCATCCGAGTCGGCGATGTAAGGGGTGAGCAGTTCGCGCTGGCGAGCGGAGCGTTCCTCGGTCATCTCACGCGCATAACCACCAGCACCTTCGAGGGTCTCGAGTTCCAGGGTGATGAATGTGCCACCCATGCTTTTCACCTCGTCGGCGCTGGACGGCCGCACGTCGTAGGCGGAGACGCGAGCTCCGAGTCGCTTGGCCGTGGCGATGGCCTGCAGTCCGGCGACACCGGCACCGAGAACGAGCACCTTCGCCGGCTGGATGGTGCCGGCTGCGGTCATGAACAAGGGGAAGAACTTCGGCAACCGGTGTGCGGCAACAAGGGCTGCTCGATAGCCGGTCACCAGCGCCTGGGAGGTCAGGGCATCCATGGACTGGGCTCTCGAGATCCGCGGCACCAGGTCGAAGCTCATGCCGGTCGCGCCGGCGTCGCGCAGAGCTCGAATGGTGTCGGTGTCTTGAGCCGGGGACAGGAAGGACAGGCAGATCGCTCCGGCCTTGACTCGCCGGGCCTTGGTGTATTCCAGGGGGCGGACACTGGCGATGACGTCGGCCGCCTCGAGAGCGATCGACAGGTCATCGGACGGAATGATGCGTGCGCCGGCAGCGGTGTAGTCGGCGTCAGGAGCGAAAGCGTGCTCGCCAGCCCCGGACTCGACAAGAACCTCTGCACCGATCTGAGTGAACTTCCCGATCACCGAGGGCAGCATCGCGACACGGCGCTCGCCGGGTCGTGTCTCTGCGGGGATGAGGATGCGCATGTAAAAACCTCCGGGACGCAGCCTAGGGGTAGCGTCTTACTCATGCGCAGCCCCCTCGCTGTTGTCCGTCAGACCCTTCGTCCGGAGGCCTTCCACGGTCGAGGAGTGCGCGGGGGCTTTTTCGAAGGCTGGTACGTCAAGGTCGTCAATGCCGATCAGTCGAGCCGATGGGCATTCATCCCCGGAGTTTTCCGTGGCGAAGATTCGGGCGCCCGCACCGACGAGGCGTTCGTTCAGGTGCTCGATGGAGTGTCTGGCCGGTCGGAATATCACCGATACCCCACCGAGGATTTCTGGGCGTCCACGGATGACTTCGATGTGCGGGTCGGGCCGCATCGATTCACCGATCGGGGAATCGAGGTGAACTTCGACCACCTGCAGGCCAACATCGCCTACGCATCTCCGCTCGATCCTTGGCCGGTGACCCTGCGCCGACCGGGAATCATGGGTCCATACGCGTGGGTGCCGATGATGGAGTGCTACCACGGCGTGGTGTCCTTCGGGCACGGCCTGAGCGGCAACCTGGTCCTCGACGGTGACGCGGTTTCGATGACGGGTGGTCACGGCTACATCGAGAAGGACTGGGGGCGAGCATTTCCCTCCGGCTATGTCTGGATGCATTCCGCACACTTCGTCGATGCGCCCGGCACCACCCTCGTCGCCTCCGTGGCGATCATTCCCTGGGTCCGCTCGACCTTCCGGGGATACATTGTCGGGCTTCGCACCCGCGATCGGCTGCGAACCTGGGCGACCTACAACGGGTCGAAGGAGGTCGACCTGCGCATCGATGACTCACATGTCACCTGGGCCCTGGAAGGCCCTGATGGCCGATTGGAACTTCGGGCAGAACGCCGCCGGGGCGGCCTGCTGCACGCACCGATCCGATCACGCATGCATGAGCGCGTCGAGGAGACCCTCGACGCGGTGATCGAGGTGACTTTGATCGATCCTGATGGCAGCGTGGTGATGGAGACCTCGGCGACGAGCGCAGGCTTGGAAGTGCATGGCGACCTGGAACGGCTCCTTGCCGTGGGCACTCGCTAGATATCCCCAACTCCACCGCCACAACTGACTCCACAGATCTTCCGCTGACCCTGGTCCCCGGGTAGGGGCCCGGAAGACGGTAGGCACCGCGTCCGAGCAGGGCGCGACGCCACGGCCGTCCGCCGTATACCAGGGAGTCACCATGCGATCAGTTCTCTTCGTTCGTCGCACCACCCGTCATCTCAAGGACGAGGCCGGTCTCACCACCGCCGAATACGCCGTCGGCACTGTTGCCGTCGCTGGCCTCGGCGGGCTGCTGTTGAAGCTGCTCACCTCTGACCCTGTCCGAGATCTGCTCTGGGGATTGTTCTCCAGCGCCCTGTCGTCCTTTTTCGGCTGATCCAGGGCTTTGGCTGATCTAGATCTTCGGTTGATTGGAGGTGTGGGGATGGTGAACATGAACAAGTGTCGACGGCGACGCGGTGAGCAGGGCAACACGATGGTGGAGTTGATGTTCGCCATCCCCGCGCTGGTGCTCGTCCTTCTTGCCCTGTTCTGGCTGTCCATGCTCGGACTGTCGCAGGCACGAGCGGCTGATCTTGCGCAACAGGCAGCACGATCACTTGCCCGCGATGCGGACATGTCCGTCATCGACGATCTCGTCGATCGAGTGATGCCGGGCGCCACTGTCACATCGACCGGAACAGCGCGGATAGTGGAAGCGATCGTCACCCAGGAGGTGTCCGCACCAGTTCCGATTCTGTCGGGGCTGTCGATCACTGTCCGAGCGTCGGCGACAGCTGCGCGAGAGCCAGGGGTCGGGCCATGACCGATGACCGTTACGACCGTGGAGCAGGCACGGTTCTCACCCTCGTTCTCATGCCGATCGCCCTGATCGGCATCGCCATGCTCTGGGTGTTCGTCGACCTTGCCATGGTGCGAACGAAGGCTGCCGGTGCCGCTGATCTGGCAGCCCTCGCGGGCGCTCCATTCGTGCTGGAATTCCCGGCTCGTGCGTGCGAGATGGCATCGCATGTCGCTGAACGCAACGACGCAACGATCGTGCTCTGCGAGATCGAGGGGCTCGACATCACCGTCGAAACACTCGTCCACTCGCAGGGGATCGCCTCCCGCTTTGCGGCATGGATCGGAGTGGAGTTGCCGGCGGTTCGACACCGTGCCCGCGCCGGGTTCGCTGGCGGGCTGTGATGCGCCTCACGCATTCGGGACACCGTTGTCAGCGGTGAGTCACGAGACATCACCATAGAAGTCACCGAACGGCAACCCCGATCGAGTAGCAAGAGTCATGTCATTGCGAAAACCTTCACGAGAGGCTGACGTTGAACACCACGCAGGCGAACACCACCCTTGAGTCGTCGTTGACCCCCGAGCTTTCTCCGATCCCGGTCACGGGTAGCTGGTTTGGTCGTTACGGAATGGCGCCCTACACCCTGATCGGCATCTATGCTCCGTCTCCTGTCTCACCAGACGAGGTGACCGAGCGCAGCGTCGACGCTGCCTAGCTCAGCAACACGTCCAACAGGCGCACCGCGCCCCGCTTGTCCAGTGGGTCGTTTCCGTTCCCGCATTTGGGGGATTGGATGCATGCCGGACAACCGTCGGTGCATCGGCATGACGCAATGGTGGCGCGCGTCGCGGTGAGCCATTGACGCGCGATCGTGAACGCGCGATCGGCGAATCCAGCGCCGCCAGGGTGACCGTCGTAGACCATGACCGTGCAGCGCTCCGTGTCTGGATGGTGTGGGGTGGAGACCCCTCCGATATCCCATCGGTCACAGGACGCCAGCAGGGGCAGGATCCCGATCGAGGCGTGTTCTGCGGCATGTGCGGCACCCGCGATGTCTTCAAGCTCGGTCAGGGCGGCTGCCGCTAATTGTTCGTTCGTCACCGTCCACCACACTGCCCGGGTCCTCAGGCTCCGCTCGGGAAGATCCAGGCTCTCCTCGCCCAGGATCTCGCCGGTCGCGTAGCGCCGCTTCACGAAACCCACCACCTGACTGGTGACCTCAACCTCGCCGCGGCTGAGTGTCGCTGCGCCCCACTCCACTTCTTCATCGACCGACAGGATCCGATAGTCCGCGACGTCAGCTGCAGTCGTGGAGTAGTCGGTGATGGTGGCCTCGAGGAAAGCGACATCCGAGTCAAGATCGAGTTCGCGGACGAGATAGCTGCTGCCTTGGTGAACGTAGATTGCGCCGGTGTGTACTGTCGAGTGTGCGCGGCTCGCGTCGACGGTTCCGAGTAGTCGCCCCGTGTCGACTTCCACGAGTTGAACGGGTGATCCGCTACCACCTCTCAGGTCAATCAGATCTGTCGCTGGTTCCCTGCGGGTGTAGTACCAGCCGGTCGGTCGTCGCCTGAGCAGTCCACGTTCAGCCAGGATCGGCAGCAGGCCCGGTGCGCTCGAACCGAACCATCGTTGGGCTTCATCCGCGGTCAGGGGAATCTCCGCGGCGGAGGCGGTGAGGTGTGGGCCGAGTAGATGGGGGTTTTCCGGATCGGTGACCACGGCCTCCACCGGCTGGCCGAAGATCACCTCGGGATGGTCGAGCACATACCGATCGAGTGGATCTTCCCGTGCCACGAACACTCCGAGTGCCTCGCCGTGGGTGCGTCCGGCCCGGCCCCACTGCTGCCACAGCGATGCCCGTGTTCCGGGCCAACCAGCGACGAGCACCGCATCGAGGCCGGAGATGTCGATGCCGAGTTCCAGCGCATTGGTGGTCGCCACGGCGGTCAGTTCACCGGTTCGAAGTGCCTGCTCGAGGGCCCGGCGCTCCTCGGGGAGGTAGCCGCCTCGGTAAGCCGCGATCTGCTCGGGCAGCGAGGGATCGACCTCGGCGAGATCATCCTTCGCCAGCATGGCGGTGACCTCCGCTCCCCGCCTCGATCGCACGAAGGCCAGACTGCGGACCCCCCTGACGGTGAGATCAGCGAGCAGGTCGGCAGTCTCAGGGATTACTGAGCGCCATCCGTCATCGGTGTCGGGCGGTTGCCACAGCACGGCCGAGAGCGCAGCGCGAGGTCCGGTGTCGGTGTCGATCACGGTCACCTCGTCGGTGGAGGCCCCGATGAGCCGGGCGAAGGCCGCCTCCGGCTCAGCCATGGTGGCGGATGCGGCGAGGACCACCGGGTCGGATCCGTAGTGGGCGGCGAGGCGGCGCAGCCGACGCAGGACTAGCGAGACATGGGAGCCGAACACCCCGCGATAGAGGTGCGCCTCGTCGATGATGATCGCTCGCAACCCCTTCAGGACACGTGACCATGCCCGGTGGCGGGGGAGTAAGGAGTGATGGATCAGATCAGGGTTAGTGAGGATGTACTGGGCATGGGCGCGCACCCAGCGCCGCTCGTCCACGGGGGTGTCGCCGTCGTAGGTCGCCACTCGTAGCCCTGGGACGCCGAGATCGCTGAGGGACCGCCACTGGTCATGGGCGAGCGCCTTCGTGGGGGCGAGGTAGAGAACGCTGGCCCGCTCGTCCTCCAGCAGGTCGGTGAGCGCGGCAAGCCACAGCGCCAGGGTTTTGCCCGAGGCGGTGCCGGTCGCGAGCAGGGTGTGTCGGCCGGTGTGAGCCGCCTCCGCCGCCGCCACCTGATGAGCCCAGGGGGCGTCGATCCCCCGAGCTCGAATAGCGTCGAGAAGGCTCGGCGCGAGCCAGCTAGGCCATTCGGCGATCTGACCGATTCGAGCAGGCAGGCGTTCGACGTGGCGTGCGGATCCGGGGCCGGAGAGAACCTGCTCGAGGCTCCCCAACCGACCGGACTCCATGGCGGCGAGTATGCCCCGGTCCTGTGTCATCGGCTCGTTCCCCGTGACCCCTGGGGAGGGCCCAGCGTGAACGTGCGTAAACTGCGCCGAAGTTTCAGTCGGGTTACACGTCCCGTCCGCCTGCCAAGGAGACCCATGGACATCGAACTCTCGGGGATGAACTTCACCACTGTGGTGATCGTCGCCGTTATCTCTATCCTCGCCCTTCTCGTGGGCTTCATCCTCGTGCGCGAGGTATTGAGCCATGACGAGGGCACTCCCAAGATGAAGGAGATCGCGGCTGCCGTTCAGGAGGGTGCTTCGGCATACCTCAGCCGGCAGTTCAAGACGCTCGCAATCTTCTCGGTGATTGTCTTCTTCGTCCTGTTCCTCCTCCCGGCGGAGACGACCAGTGAGCGGATCGGGCGCTCCATCTTCTTCGTCGTGGGTGCGGTCTTCTCCGGGATCACCGGATACATGGGTATGTGGCTCGCCGTACGCGGGAACGTCCGTGTCGCCGCCGCAGCGAAGGACACCGGTGAGCAGAAGGCGATGAAGATCGCCTTCCGCACCGGCGGAGTCGCGGGCATGTTCACCGTTGGGCTCGGCCTGTTCGGTGCCGCGCTTGTGGTCCTGGTCTACCAGGGTGAGGCCCCGAAGGTCCTTGAGGGCTTCGGCTTCGGGGCAGCTCTCCTCGCCATGTTCATGCGTGTCGGTGGCGGTATCTTCACCAAGGCCGCCGACGTCGGCGCCGACCTCGTCGGCAAGGTCGAGCAGAACATTCCCGAAGATGACCCCCGCAACGCAGCGACGATCGCCGACAACGTTGGCGACAATGTCGGCGACTGTGCCGGCATGGCGGCTGACCTCTTCGAGTCCTATGCGGTGACCCTCGTCGCCGCGCTCATCCTCGGCAAGGCGGCGTTCGGTGAACTCGGCCTTGTGCTTCCGCTGGTCATCCCGGCGATCGGTGTCATCACCGCAGTCATCGGCATCTTCGTCGTGTCGCCTCGCGCCAGCGACCGCTCGGGCATGAGTGCTATCAACCGAGGCTTCTTCATCTCGGCGATCATCTCCGCGATCCTCGTCATCGGTGCGGTGTTCTACTTCGTGCCGTCCTCATGGGATGAGATCACCGGTCTCGGCGGCATCGCCGCCAATGTTCTGGGTGAAGGCGATCCGCTGAACCCGCAGGTGTTCACCATCGGCGCTGTCTTCATCGGCATCGTGCTTGCGGCTGTCATCCAGCAGCTCACCGCCTACTTCACCGAGACCAACCGCCGCCCGGTCGACGATGTGTCGAAGACCTCGCTCACCGGCCCGGCCACTGTGATCCTGTCGGGCATCTCCCTCGGCCTCGAGTCGGCCGTCTACACCGCGCTCCTCATCGGCGCAGCGGTCTATGGCGCCTACCTCCTCGGCGGCGGTGTCGTCCTGCTCAGCCTCTTCGCCATCGCGCTTGCCGGCACCGGCCTGCTCACCACGGTCGGCGTTATCGTCTCGATGGACACCTTCGGCCCCGTCAGCGACAACGCCCAGGGCATCGCCGAGATGTCCGGCGATGTGCACGGAGAGGGCGCTGCCGTCCTCACCCGCCTCGACGCGGTCGGCAACTCCACCAAAGCCATCACCAAGGGCATCGCGATTGCGACCGCCGTACTCGCCGCCACTGCCCTGTTCGGTGCCTTCCGGGACGCCGTCGTGGGAGCAACCGCAACAGCGGGCGCATCGATCGGTGACGCGATCTCCAACCTGCAGTACCTCGGCGTCCTCGATGTCGCCAACCCGGCGAACCTCGTTGGCCTCATCATCGGTGCGGCCGTGGTGTTCCTCTTCTCCGGCCTGGCCATCAACGCGGTGTCACGGGCTGCCGGCGCAGTCATCTTCGAGGTGCGTCGCCAGTTCCGTGAGAAGCCAGGGATTATGGAGGGCACTGAGAAGCCTGAGTACGCCAAGGTTGTGGACATCGTCACTCGCGACTCCCTGCGCGAGCTGATCACCCCAGGCCTTCTGGCAGTGCTCACCCCGATCGCGGTCGGCTTCGGTCTCGGCGTGGGTGCGCTCGGCGCCTATCTCGCCGGAACCATCGCGACCGGTGTTCTCATGGCGGTGTTCCTGTCCAACTCCGGAGGTGCCTGGGACAACGCCAAGAAGTTCGTCGAGGACGGCAACTTCGGCGGCAAGGGCTCCGAGGCGCATGCCGCAACAGTCATCGGAGACACGGTCGGCGATCCGTTCAAGGACACCGCCGGACCGGCCATCAACCCGCTGATCAAGGTGATGAACCTGGTTGCCCTGCTCATCGCTCCGGCGGTGGTAACGCTGTCGATCGGCGATGGCGCCAACACCGGCCTTCGCTGGGCGATCGCCATTGGGGCCGCCCTCATCGTGGTCGTCGCGGTCATCATCTCTAAGCGCCGCCCGATCGCGGTCGGCTCTGAGACGGCGGACACATCCGCCTGACCCCCCTGCATCGCACGACGACCCCCATGGGAGACACTCCCCGCTGGGGGTCGTCGCGTGTGTAAGGCTCGACCGTGATCGCGCAAAGGAGTGAATGTGGCTGGCTCGAAGGACGCTGAGCGCGTCTTGGTCATCGTGGAGTCTCCCGCGAAGGCGAAGACGATCGCGGGGTATCTCACCCGCTCAGCGAACGACGGCCGGGAGTACGACGTTGAGGCCTCCGTCGGCCATGTGCGTGACCTTGCTGCCAAGGCTTCCCAGCTCCCCGAGTCCCTGCGGAAGGAGTCCTGGGCTAAGTACGCGGTCAACACCGAGGACGGCTACATCCCCTACTACGTCGTCCACGCCGACAAGAAGCAGCGCATCACGGAGTTGAAGAAGAAGCTCGCCAACTCCGATGAACTCATCCTCGCCACGGACGAGGATCGCGAGGGGGAGGCCATCGCCTGGCACCTGCTCGAGGTCCTCAAGCCGAAGGTTCCGGTCCGGCGCATGGTGTTCCATGAGATCACCGAGCATGCGATCGCCGAGGCTTTGCAGCACACCCGCGATCTCGATATGCAACTCGTCGATGCCCAGGAGACCCGCCGCATCGTTGATCGCCTCTACGGCTATCCGGTGTCGGAGGTGCTGTGGCGCAAGATTGGTCGCGAAGCCCGTTCCGCGGGTCGTGTGCAGTCAGTGGCCGTCCGCCTCGTGGTCGATCGTGAGCGTGAACGCATCGCCTTCCGATCCGCCTCCTATTGGGATCTCGCGGCCGTTTTTGATCCGGAGTCGTTCTCGGCCAAGCTCGTAGAAATCGATGCGAAGCGAATCGCCACCGGTAAGGACTTCGATGACCGCGGGCAGGTCACGAACTCCGACGTAGTCGTCCTCGATGAGACGGGCGCGACAACACTCGCGGACGCTCTGCAGGGCGTGGACTACACCGTCCGCTCGGTGGTGGAGAAGCCGTCGAAGCGCAGCCCCTACGCCCCCTTCATGACCTCAACTCTTCAGCAGGAGGCCTCGCGGCGATTCCGCTGGAACGCCCAGCGCACCATGCGAGTCGCGCAGGGGCTGTACGAGCGCGGCTACATCACCTACATGCGAACCGACTCGACCACGCTGTCCGATCAGGCCATCAATGCTGCGCGCCGTCAGGCAACCGAGCTCTACGGGGCTGACCATGTCGCGGACGCTCCGCGTCGATACGACCGCAAGGTGAAGAACGCCCAGGAGGCACATGAGGCGATCCGTCCCTCAGGCGACAGCTTCCGGACACCTGGCGAGGTCGCGAGGGAACTCAACCCCGACGAACTAGCCCTGTATGACCTCGTGTGGAAGCGCACTGTGGCCTCACAGATGGCGGACGCGCGAATCGCCACGACAACGGTGCGCATCGGAACCACGGCGACCGATGGTCGGGATGTGCTGTTCAGCGCATCGGGAACGGTGACGCTGTTCGCTGGCTTCAGGGCTGCCTACGACAACACGCGAGAGGACAGTGACGACGAGAAGGATCGAGTCCTTCCTGTCCTGCGCGAGGGACAGTCGGTCACCCTGGTCGAACTCACCCCGGACGACCACAGCACCAATCCTCCGGCACGGTTCACCGAGGCATCGCTCACCGCACGTCTCGAGGAGCTCGGGATTGGCCGACCCTCAACCTATGCCGCAATCATGGGCACGATCCTCGATCGAGGATACGTCTGGAAGAAGGGCTCTGCTCTCGTCCCCTCCTTCACTGCCTTTACCGTGATCAGGCTGCTCGAGGAGCACTTCACCGACCTGGTCGACTACTCCTTCACCGCACGGATGGAAGAGGTTCTCGATCTCATCGCGCGTGGCGAATCGGATCGTCTCGACCAACTCGAAGCGTTCTGGCGAGGAGGGAACACTGATGGTTCGCCGTTCCGGGGTGTCTCCGATCTCACCTCCGATCTTGGAGCAATCGATGCTCGCCAACTCTCGACCTTCCCGATTGAGGACAGCGATATCTTCCTTCGCGTCGGTCGCTATGGGGCCTTCGTGGAACGCGGTGATGAGCGCGCCTCAGTTCCTGAAGAACTCGCCCCGGATGAACTGACCGCCGCGAAGGCCGAGGAACTGCTGGCGCAACCGTCGGGTGATCGTGAACTTGGGGTGGACCCTGAATCGGGCCGCACGATCGTGGCGAAGTCCGGTCGATACGGTCCCTATGTCACCGAGATCCTCGAAGATGACTCTCCGAAATCGGCCAAGCCACGGACCGGTTCGCTGTTCAAGGACATGTCGTTGGACACCATTGATCTGGAGACCGCGCTGAAGTTACTCTCCCTGCCTCGCGTGGTGGGCAATGATCCTGCCGATGGTGTCGCGATCACGGCGCAGAACGGCCGCTATGGTCCCTACCTGTCGAAGGACAAGGATTCTCGCTCACTGCCGAGCGAGCAGGCGATCTTCGACATCACGCTGGAGGAGTCGCTGGCATTGCTGGCCCAGCCGAAGCAACGTCGTGGTGCCGCGTCGGCCCCGCCGCTGAAGGAACTCGGCAACGACCCGGTGAGCGGCAAGCCGGTGGTGTTGAAAGAGGGTCGCTTCGGTCCCTATGTCACCGATGGTGAGATCAACGCTTCGCTGCGTCGAGATGACAACCTAGAGACGATCACGGCTGACCGCGCCTATGAGCTTATTGCGGATAGGCGCGCTCGCGGACCGGTGAAGAAGGCGACCCGCCGGCCGGCGAAGAAGACCGCTGCGAAAAAGTCGGCAGCAAAGAAGACGACGGCAAAGAAGGCGGCCAAGAAGGCGCCGGCTAAGAAGACAGCGAAGAAAGCCGCGACGAAGAAGCCCACCACCTAGGCTGGACATCATGGCCGAGGGAGTGTTCGTCGTCTTCGAAGGCGGTGAGGGCGCGGGCAAATCAACTCAGTCTGAGCTCCTTGCCACCTGGCTCGGTGACCATGGTCGAAGCGTGACGCGGACTCGTGAGCCGGGTGGAACCCCTGCAGCGGAGGCGATTCGGGCAGTCCTGCTTGATGTTGCGAACACCGGTTTGGACGACCGGGCCGAAGCCCTGCTCTTCGCGGCGGCGCGTGGTGATCATGCCGCCCGTGTCATCCGCCCTGTACTCGAGCGCGGTGACATCGTTGTGTGTGATCGGTATCTCGATTCCTCAGTGGCTTATCAGGGTGGGGGACGTGACCTCGGCTTAGATGCGGTGCGAGAACTCAGTCTGTGGGCGACGCAGGGGCTTCTCCCCGATCTCACAGTCCTACTCGATGTCGACCCTGCGGTGGGACTGGCTCGAGTGGAACGCCCCGATCGGTTGGAAGCTGAGCCACTCGAGTGGCATGCACGTGTGCGACAGGCGTTTCTCGATCTGGCCGCGGGCGAACCGGAGCGCTATTTGGTGCTCAACGGTCATGATGAGGTCGAGCACATCGCGGCTGCAGTGCGCACCCGAGTGGCGGAACTTCTGGAGGGTCGATGAGCACGGCATTCAGTGGCTTCTCCCCGGAGGCGCTTGACTTCTACGAGCAACTGTCGATCCACAACACTCGAGCCTGGTGGAGCGAGCACAAGGACACGTACGCCCGGGAACTACGCGAGCCGATGCTCGCGCTCCTCGCGGGGCTGGAGGACGAGTTCGGCTCGGCTCGAATCTTCCGGCCGAATCGTGATGTGCGATTCAGCAAGGACAAGTCGCCGTATAAGGATCACATAGGTGCGATCGCTCAGATCGAGGATGCAATCGGCTACTACGTCCAGATCTCGGCTCGCGGCCTCATGGTTGCCGGGGGTTGGTACGCGCCTCTGGGGCCGCAGGTGGCGCGATTCCGCGCGTCGGTGGATTCACCGGCAGTCGCGGAGCTGGACGCTGGCCTGGCTCGACTACGCCGAGCGCGTCCGCCGTATTCCATCGATGGGGCACCGCTGAAGACCAAGCCGCGGGGTGTGTCCGCTGATCACCCTCGGCTGGATCTGCTGCGATTCACCCAGCTGACCATGTCTCGCGAATACGGTGTTCCATCCTGGCTGGACTCCAAGAAGACTCTCGATGTCGTGCGCAAGGACTGGCGGGCGATGGCGCCGGTGGTCGAGTGGCTGGCCGATCACGTCGGTCCCGGGACCGATCCGGCAGAGTAGAGCGTCGGGTAGTTCTTCGGGTATGTCCGTGAGGGAATCGGGGCGGGATCTGCCCGGAGAAGGGCTCGTTAGAGTGCGGGCATGAGTGTGTGGGCGGGTCTGATCGGCCAGGAGGAGGCCGTCGACGCCCTCGCCCGCGCCGTGGAGGATGCCGGAGACCCCGCCGGTCCGGGGCCGGCGATGTCGCATGCGTGGCTCATCACCGGCCCTCCTGGCTCAGGGCGATCCACTGCGGCGGGGGCCTTCGCCGCGGCGCTGCAGTGTCCTGCCGATGGCTGCGGAGATTGCCCGACTTGTCGAACAGCGAGGAGCGGTGCGCATCCAGATGTTCACGTCGTGCGCTCGGACACGATCTCCTACGGAGTCGATGACGCGCGGGAGTTGATCCTTCGCTCTGCGGTCATCCCGAGTGATGCGCCCTGGCACATCGTGATCATCGAGGATGCCGATCGCTTCACCGAGGAGGCGGCGAACGCCTTGCTGAAGGTGCTGGAGGAACCACCTCGCCACCTGGTGTGGGTCTTATGTGCGCCGAGCGCGGAGGACGTCCTATCGACGGTGAGGTCCCGCACCCGTTCGGTGCAGTTGCGCACCCCGTCCACCACCGAAGTGGCACGCGCGCTGCAGGAGCGCGAGGGAGTCGATCCGGCGATGGCGGCCTTCGCTGCTCGCGCCTCGCAGGGACATATCGGTCGAGCTCGAGCGCTGGCCACGGACGAGGAGGTCCGGCAACGCCGACAGGAGGTGATGCGTATCCCGGCCACATTACGGGATCTGTCCTCCTGCTTCACCGCTGCCGCGAGCCTGTTGGGCGCCGCGACCGAGGACGCACGGACTATCACCGATGCTCTCGATGATCGGGAGATGGCGGATCTTCGCCGCGCCTATGGAGAGGGAGCCGACGGAGTCAGCGCTGCGCGCATCGAGCGCATGGCGTCCCGGGCGATGAAAGATCTGCAGAAGGCCCAGAAGTCCCGTCGAACGCGGGCGGTGCGAGACCAGGTGGATCGAGCACTCATCGATCTCATGGCGTACTACCGGGATGTGCTCGTGATCCAACTCGGTGGTGCGGTCGCGCTCATCAACGACGAGATGCGTCCGCAATTGCAGTCCGAGGCCGCCCTGTGCAATCCGGCCGACACCACCGCACGACTCGAGGCCCTCGATCGATGTCGTCAGTCACTTGCGGCGAACGGCGCACTGCCGCTCATCCTGGAAGGACTCATGGTCGAACTGAAGGACCCGGCGATCCTGGTCCGCTAGGTCCCGAACGTTTCAGCAGATCGCTGGAGGCCGTGGGTGTAGGCGGACAGCGCCTCGATGGCCGGGGTGAGAACCTCATCGGTGGAGCGGGAGACATCCGGTGCCGCGAGCAGGGACGCAGAGGCGGTCAGCAGCATCTCGTAGGTCTGACATCCCGCATCGAGTCGGGTTCGCACCTGTTCAGCAGCGGTGGTTGCGGCGTCCTTCGCCGCACTGGCATCTAGGTCGCGGCGCATACGGTCGAGGACGTCGAGCCGGGTGACGAGCGCGTGCAGCGGGGGAGAGGCCTCCTGATCGGCGTCGCGCAGATCGTGCGCCGCGGCAGGATGTAGGGAGTCGAGCGCGGGGACGACCTCGGCGAGCTGCAGACGCAGTCGAGTCAGCCTCGCGGCCTCGACCGCACCGATCGCATCCGGTCGCAGGAGGGGCGGGGGTCCGATAGGAGCGCGGAATGCGGCAGGAGGGGCGAGGGTGGCCTGTCGTCTCCGCGCGATGATCGCTGTCACTGCGCCGATGACGGCGGCTCCGAGCCACATCCACGACGGGCCGTAGACAGCTGCGTCAGAGGTCGCCACTTCGGCCACGACGTCGATGACTCCCACCGTCCCGGCAACTCCGGCCACCGCTGTTCCGGCGATGGTGCGAGTCGAGAGTTGGGCCTTGCGTCGCTCGTAGCGGTGCACCTCCCGTGCATGGGCCGCGATCGCCTGCTGCCGGCGCGCCTCGAGTTCCCTGCTCGGCTTCGATGCACGGGCAGCCCGCCACGCCTCCACCACATCAAGACCGCGCTCGATGCCAGCCTGCACCACGGCGGTGAAGGCCTGGCGCTCCTTGCGATCCCTGTCAGGCACCCCTCTAACTTACGCTGCCAAATACGGCGATGACTCACTCAGCCAAGGGAGAGGGCCGCCGCGGCGGCGAGGGCTAACGCGACCCCTGTGGCTTGGATCCCCGACATGCGCTCTTTGAGAATGAGCCGCGCGAGGATCACGGTGGCCGCGGGATACAGGGATCCGATAACGGCGACCACGGCAAGATCCCCGCGCTGAGCGGCGAGTTGGAACACACCGTTGGCGAGAGCGTCGAGACTGCCCGCGACGAGCGCCAGGAGCCACGGGAAGTGGGTGACCGTACGAGGGCGCAGCCACACGAGTGCGACACCGACGACAAGGGCGGAGGACACCGCTCGAGCGATGGTGGCCGTCCAGATCCCGGAATCAGCAGGGGCGAGACCGAGGACGGTGAGATAGAGCCCAATCGCGACGCCGCTGCCGAGGGCGAGGCCCAGGGCCAGCGGTGAGGCTCGAAGATGCTCCCCGCGCTCGCGGCTGACGAGGATGACGGCGACGGCAGCGAGCGCCATGCCGACGAATGCGATCCAGCCGAGACTCTCGCCCAGTGCCAATCCGACGGCGACGGGGATAGCCGCGGACATCACCGCGGTGAGCGGTGACACGATCCCCATCGGACCCCGGGCCAGGGCACCGTAGAGCAGCACCATTGCCACGGCACCCACGGCGCCTCCAGCGATCGCCCAGAGTGCGACATCCCCGCTGAGTTGCCCGGGCAGCAGCCAGATCGCGATGGGGATGAGAACGACGACACCGGCGGGGTAGGAGACCGTGAGCACCCGGAGCGCCCCGACGCGCCGTGCGGCTATCCCGCCGAGGAAATCAGCACTGCCCCACGTGATGCTCGAGATGAGGGCGAGAAGCGCGGCCATGGTGGCGAGAGTCTGTCACGCCCCCGTAGAACTCCCACGTTCGGCAGCCACGAGCGGGACGTATCCCGCAATAGGCTGCCAGTAGCGGGAGTTTTCCTGCGGAATTCGCCTCGTGCGTACGGCACAGTGGGGTCATGACTGGTACACGGATGATCCCCTTTCAGCGAGAGGTCATGGACCCGCAGGAGTCGCTGATCGCTGGGCGCAAGTACTTCGACCAGATGAACACTCGGCGCAGTGTGCGGGACTTCGCCGATACGCCTGTCCCACGAGAGTTGATCGAGGCAGCTGTTGCTGTGGCGAACACTGCCCCCAGCGGTGCCCACCAGCAGCCGTGGACCTTCGTTGCCGTCTCGGATTCAGAGATGAAGCTCCGTATCCGCGAGGCTGCGGAGGCAGAGGAACGGGTGAACTACGACGGGGGACGGCTGCCCGATGCCTGGCGTGAGGCCATCGCACCCCTGGGGACCGATGCGAGCAAGCCATTCCTCGAGATCGCCCCGTGGTTGGTGGTCCTGTTTGCGCAGAAATCCACGCCGATGCCAGACGGTTCACTGCGCAAGAACTACTACGTCAATGAATCCGTTGGCATTGCCTGCGGACTGTTCCTCAGCGCGGTGCATCAGATGGGGCTTGTCTCCCTGACGCACACACCTAACCCGATGGGCTTCTTGACCGAGATCTGTCAGCGGCCGGGGACAGAGCGTCCGTTTGTGCTCATGCCCATCGGCTACCCGGCTGCAGGATGTGAAGTCCCCGCTTTGCAGCGCAAGCCGCTCGAGGACGCTCTCGTGGTGTTCGACTAGGTTGGCGGCCGATGGCTGAAGAGTGCGACGTGATTGAACTCGCAACCCGACTGGTGGCGGGCGCACGGTTGATCACGGTTCTCACCGGAGCCGGGATGAGCACTGCCAGTGGGATCCCGGATTTCCGCGGCCCCCAGGGCCTGTGGACCAAGGACCCGAAGGCGTCCCGCATGTTCGACATCGATGCCTATGTCGCCGATCGAGACCTGAGGGTCCTCGCGTGGCGGAATCGACGCGAGCATCCAGCGTGGACCGCTCAGCCGAATGCTGCCCATCGCGCAATTGCCAATCTGGAATCGCAGGGACGCATCCGTGCCACCATCACTCAGAACATCGATGGTCTCCATCAGGCGGCTGGCAGCGGTCAGCGGGCGCCGGTCTGGGAAGTCCACGGAACACTGCACAACACGGTGTGCCTGGACTGCGGCGATCGGCGCCCCATGCGGGACACCATCGCTCGTCTCGATGCTGGCGAAGAGGACCCGCCGTGTCTCGCCTGTGGCGGCATGCTGAAGTCCGACACCATCTCCTTCGGCCAGTCCCTGGATGCGCGGGTGCTCGACCAGGCGATGCGTGCGGCGCGGGAGGGTGAAGTCTTCCTCGCAGCTGGAACATCGCTGCAGGTCAACCCGGTGGCCTCACTCGTGCCCATGGCATGGCAGTACGGCGCCCGAGTCATTATCTGCAACGCCGAACCCACGCCCTACGACTCGGTGGCGGAGGTCGTGGTGCGCGGGCCGCTCGAGGAGACTCTTCCTGTCATCGTCGGCGGGGAGTGGACCGACCCCCTAGGGTGACCCCATGGTCGAAGCGGCACCTCCCGTCCCGACAAAGCCGTCGAAGTCTTGGGCCCGGGTCTGGATCCCCAAGATCATTCTCATCGTCCTCGGTCTTGGTGCGGCTTATCTGATCTTCACCGAGCTCATCCCGCAGTTCGGCAGCTTCGAGCAGGGATGGGAAGCCGCGCTCGAGATCCCCCGCGGTTGGCTCATCGTCATCATCGTCGGGGCGCTCGCCAGCATCCTGGTGTATCCACTGACCGCGCCCGCGGCGATCCCCGGACTGGGCTATAAGCCGGCGTTTATCGACCGGCAGGGTGGTTTTGCGATCTCGACCGGTGTTCCGTGGGGTGGTGGCGCGATCGCCGTCGGCGTGCAGTACGGGATCCTCGCCCGGTACAAGGTTCCGCAGAGCAAGGCAGCGGCTGCGGTGGCTGCCGATGCGGTCTGGACCTACCTGATGACTTTCGGAGCGCCTGCGGTCGCCCTTCTCGCTCTGTTTGTGTTTGAGAGGCGCACCGTCGAGGGTCAGTTCGAACTCATTGCCATCATCGCTGCGGTGCTCTTCTTGGTCTCGGTGGTCTTTATCGCCATCATCCTGCGCAGTGAGGCGGGAGCACGCAAGATCGGTGGGCTTGCGCAGCGGCTCGTCAACGTCCTTTTCCGCATTGTGCACAAGGGGCCACCGGACATGGTGGAGAGTGTCGTCGGTTTCCACGACACCGCTGCGACGATGGTGGCGACGCGATGGAAGCAGTTGACGTTCACCAACGCGCTTGCGCAGTTCACGCCTTTTGTCGTGCTGTGGGCGGCGCTGTACGGCACCGGAGCTTTCGAGAAGGAACTCACTGTCCTTGAGGCATTCGTGGCCTTTTCGGTCGCACTGCTCCTCGCCGCGGTCCCCATCGCTCCGGGTGGACTCGGCACAGTCGATGCAGCACTGATCGGGCTGCTGATCTACTTCGGGGCAAGTTCAGGTCAGGCGACAGCAGCGGACATCATCTGGCGCGCGTTTGCGTTCTTCCCGCAGATGCTGATCGGGTTCGGTGCTCTTCTGTTCTTCTTCTGGGATCGCAAGCGGATTCAAAAGCGGGCTAGTGCGTCGACTGCTCCGGCCGCGTGAAGATGATGAGCGAGGCGATCCCCCACAGAACAAAGGCGACCCCGGCGAGCCAGTACTGCTCCCAGCTGCCGGAGAGGAACGAGAAGATCCCGACGATCGCCGCGGTCAGGATGACCATGATCAGGTAGGCCCCGATGGGGTGGCCCTTCACGGTCTCGTCGTGCTCAGACATGTCGTTGCGCTCCCTGGGGTCGGCTAGATGATCTTGGGATAGGACACGAGGATAACGGTTGCGGTGGTGAACAGCACCAGCCCGACGCCGAGGAGGAACCAGGCGCTGAGGTTCCTCTTGACCCGCCCCGACACAGCCGCGAAGAACAGGACCGTCGCAAAGACGACGGCGAGGAGGGTGTAGTTGTCGCCACGTTGGTTATTGTTCAGGGCCTGCTGGAACAGTGCATCCGCTCTGGCGTCTGCCTCCTGGGACGCGACGGCGTCCGGCTGGACGTACTGGGGCATCTCGAAGGGGCTGGCCGGTGCGTCGGGGTTCTGCTGGGGCTCCAATGCGATCCAGGCGGCCCAGGCGGAGGCGAGGGGCTCGGGGAAGCGGGCGGAGAGGTAGTCGGCGAGCACCATGTCGTCCGCGGCATACGCCTCGATCCACTGGGTGTAGAGCTGGACCTGGATGGTCAACTGACGATTCGCGTTTCCATCGGCCCGAGAAGCCTCGATCCGCGCGGTGGACGCCTTGCTGAACGAGATCGACATCTCCCCGCCCCATTTGCTGGACTGGAAGCCGCTCCACGCCGTAGCGATCGCCGTGACCGACAGAAGAATGACAGCGATCAGCTCCCGCCAGCCGGCGGATGTATCGGGAATCACGCTGGAGGACTTCTCCTCCGCCTCGTTCTCATTCGAGCTTGTGTCGTTCGTCACAGGGCACAAGGTACCGGTTTCGGCTCGGGTGCGTGCGCTCGGTTATGCCCTATCCCTGCCCGGCCTAGCCCTGGGATCCCTGTGGGCCAGGTCGTTCGGGTGGCTCGCGGTCCTGTGGTTGGCGATGACAGTTGTTTCACCTGGCAGCGGCGAGTCGGTGTTCGTAAGACGATCCGGGTTCGCTTCGACTACGGGCCCGTAGCGTCGAACCAATTGGTGTTCGCGCCACGATAATTGTCACAGAACCGATCACCCCTGTGGCTGGTGGAACAACTTTCCTTCAGTCACCGGGGTGATTACTTGCGTGCAGTCGGACGCATGCGCGACACGAGTTCGTCGATGGGGAGCACCGCGAAGGAACTGCGGCAATCGCTGAAACCGAAAGGCAGGATGAGATGTCCTTGATGGGCCAGTCCCCCGCAGGAATACACGACGTTGGGAACATATCCGTTGCGCTCATCCTCGGTAGGTGTGAGCAGGGGACCTGGATAGGTCGCCTTCACTCGCATCGGATCGTCGAGGTCGAGCAGCATCGCGCCCAGAGAGTACTGGCGCATCGGTCCGGCGCCGTGGGTGATGACGAGCCACCCATGTTCGGTCTCGATCGGGGAGCCGCAGTTGCCCACGTGGATCAACTCCCATGGATCCTCCGCGACATGAATAGTTTCCGCCTCATGCCAGTGATAGCCATCGTCAGAAAATGCGATCGAATTTGATTCCCGATCCCAGCGGGACAGGGCGACATAGCGCCCATCGATGCGCCGGGGGAACAGAGCAACACCCTTGTTGTGGACGGCGCCGCCTGTCATGCGAAGAGATGAGAAAGCACAGAAGTCTTCAGTCTCGAGAAGGCGTGACACCACATTCGTCCCGTTGAATCCGGTGTAGGTCGCCCTATAGGTCACGTCTCCATCGTCGTCGACAAAGCGCACGAATCGCGCGTCTTCAATTCCCCGCCTCTCATCGCTGGCGGTTGGCCACAGCACCCTCTCCGAGAGCTCGGTTGCGCAGTCGAAATCGACCTCATAGCTGTTCAAGGCCAATTGTTGGAGCAGGCTGATCATCTCTCCGGATGTGGAAGTAGGTTCGTGTGGGAGGAGCAAGTGCAGATTCGTCGTAAGTTCCTCGAGGGTGAACTTCTTCGGAAGCATGCCGAGTGCGAACTGAAGTTCATCGATGTCGAGATCCGCCTCGATCACTGCCTGCTCAACGAACCTGTTGTGCAGTATCGTCGAACGCGTTGCCCGGTTCGTCGCGTAAGGAGAAGTGGGATCAACCGTGATTGAGCAGTCCGAGGAGATCACACCGCTTCGGAAGACAAGACTTGATTGATGACCTTCCCCGACCGCCCGAACGCTCATCACGAAGCGCAGTGCGCCAGGGGGAAGTCCACTTTGGTCGGGATGGGGGGTGATGGACGGATTGAAGTACGCGGTTGATTCGAAGGCGTACTCCTGGGTGAGGAATGAGCCCAGAAGTCGACTACGATTCACGCCGAACTCTCGGTCGCTTGGGAAGAGATGCTTGACGGCTGCAACATGATGATCGAATTCGCCGATGAGATCCCGGTGACGGTGGCCGAACTTCCGAATCGTGTCTGACAGGGTCTGTTCCACTTCATCGTCGGTCAGACGATCGAATCTCTTGATGAGTTCGGCGACTCGGGGGGTACCGCGGATGAGTTCCTCATCACCTGGAATGAAGATTCGGCATAGAACTCGGTTCGGATCACCGGAAAGAACTGGTCCTACTCGCCTGACGAGTGATGAGGGGCTCACGAGAGGTACTGTCTGGCTCGCTGCATAACGGAGAGGTAGGAGAGCGTGGACTCTGCGCCGGCGTTGGGATTCCGACCGGTCCAGGTCAACCCATCGAATCCAGCGCCGTCTCGAGGGTCGGCCATGGCGATGCCGGTGTCGTTGTCACCCAGGAACCAGGCCACTCCGGACGTCAGTACGTCCTTCCACATCGGCTGCGGGGCAATCTCCTCAGCGAAGACCATCGCTTCGATCAGATGCGCGACCTCGATTCCTTGCTGATCGAAGTCGGGAAGGATCTGCCCGGGGGACCAACCTGTGTTCGGGATGAGGGAGAGATGCTCGCCCCTGCTTTGGACCTGGACGAGCCAAGTCAGCATTCGTAGGGATCTATCGACGAGTTCGTCGTCTCCGAGATGGCAACCACTGATCAGAAGGGCATGAGGGACTATGGCGTTGGCGTAGGTCAGACGCGGCTCCGGCCAGGGCCACGCGGGGTGACCTGATGGAGACACCATGGCGGAGAAATCGCAGAGAAGCGCCAGAGCGAGAGGATCGCGAGGGGCCACGCGCAGCACTTCGCCGGCGCCCAAGACGGCGTGGGCCATGGAGCGCAGGAATGGACTGCGCTGCCGAGCGGCGCGATCCCAACCTCGCTCGGCTGCTGCTCTCCGGGCAGGATCACCGCTCTCGGCCATGGTGGTTCCCCATGCCCAGAGCGACCTGCCCCAGTGGTCGCCGGTTGCGAAGGGGCCCCGCCACTCGCCTGACACGTCTCGGCGATTGCACATCAGTCCCTCATCGTTGAGCGCGTTGGAGAGGAAGCGAGAGCTCATCTCAGCCACCTGCTCGAGGCCGTGGTCGTCGGAAAGCCCTCGCTCGGCGACCATGAGTGCCCGAGCGACGTCATCAACGCAGTAGCCATGCTCGAGTCGAGGGTTACGGCCTGCGCAATGCTCGAAGACACCGTGATCGGTGGTGAGGGCGATGAGATGTTTGTAGTTCACAGTTGGTCAGCTCCTCGCCGCGGTGGCGGCGGGAATTCGCACGATCGGGCGAGGACGCAATCTGTTTTCATCGAAAGTAGTGAGTTCATCAGCCAGGGCGATGTATTGCTCAGCGACTCGGTGCCACAGGAAGTTGCGACTCGTAGCAATGGCGACATCGCGCATCACTCGATTTCGAGCGGCATCGTTCACGACGATCCGGATGGCGTCTGCCAACTGGTGGGGGTTGCGTCGATTCACGAGCAGCCCACCGCCAGTACCGAGGAGTTCCCTCGCGTGAGGGAAGCGTGTCGAGATCACCGGCCCACCCGCAGCGAGAGCCTCAACGAGAACGCCCGAGGTGACCTGTTCGTCATTGTCGTAGGGCAAAACGAATGCGTCGGCCTCAGCGACGAGCGAGGCAAGGCGCGGCGGATCTAGGTAGGTATCCACGAATCGAACACGTTCGGACACGCCTAGGGATTCGCCGAGGTCCCGCAACTCGTCGAGATATCGATCTCCCTCATCTTGGTGCACTTTCGGGTGAGTAGTTCCAGCAATGATGTATTCAGGAAGGGGGTCGAGATCATCGGCGAGGGCTAGCGCCTGCAGCATCCACTCAAGGCCTTTGCCGCGGCCGATCAAGCCCCAGGTGAGCAAGCGAGGCGTTGCAGCAGGAATTGCCTGTCGGCGACGATGCCACAGGTCCAAGGTGCCGTGCGGGATAACGTGGAGTGATCTCGGTCTTACCTCGTAGCCCCGCCGTAGGACTCTGGCTGCCGAATAGGACAGGGCGACTACGGCATCGCTGATGTCAAGAAGCCGCTGCAGGATTCGTCGCTGGGATGATCGTGGAGCTGCGGGTGCGGTGTGGATGACGGTGATGATAGGAACGCCCAGCCGCTCTGCGATGGCAAGGACCTCGTCTCCGTCCGGGCCGTCGAAGATGCCGAACTCATGTTGGATCACCGCGACGTCCGCGGAGTTGAGCTCCCGGGCTGTTGCACGAGTGTCAGATGGTCCCTGGTGCTGATGGCAGACGATGGAGTCCTCCGACTCCTGCCCGTCGCTGGCAGGAATCCCATCAACTCCGTTGGTGAGAGCCGCGATCCGGACATCCACGCCCTGGAAGGCAAGCGCATCTGCCAATGACTGGGCGAAGGTAGCAATGCCGCAGCGGGTGGGTGGATAGGTGCTGAGCATCGAAATGCTCTGAGCCATGGTGGCACTCCTCGCTCAGGTTCGGACTGGGTGACGAACTCGATCCTCATGGCTGTGGGTGTGAGCCAGAAGTGAGGAAGTCATCAGGAGATGGCCATTGATCGGTTACGCAGTCCGGACATCAACGGGGACTTTCGGTCCGTCGAATGGTGGGTTCCGCTATCGAATCGTGACCGGATCATGGGCCATTGGTCTCTGTGTGCGGCGAGGTGGTTGGGCGTAGAAGAGAGATATGCGTACAACAACGCCGTCACGAAACCGCAAGCGCATGACGCTCGGTGCGGGTCTCACGGCGACCGCACTTATCGCGAGCGGATGCGTGTTCCCATTCAGTGGAAGTGATTCCACTTCAACGACTCCTGGCGTGCTAGAGGGGATCGACCAAGCGCAATCAGCTGTCGTTCGCATTGTGGCAGAGGGGTCGTATGTCGATCCAGCGGAAGGTCTCGTCGCTTCGGCGGGCTCGGGATCCGGCTTCATCGTCGACTCAGAAGGTCACGTGGTCACGAATGCGCATGTTGTCGAGGGCGCGGGGCTCATCCGCGTCTACTTGGAGGATGACCAACCGGTCAATGCTCGAATCCTCGGGGTTTCGGAATGCAATGACCTCGCGGTCCTCGATCTTGATGGCGACGGCTACTCCTATGTGCAATGGCACGAGGGCGTCGTCGATCCCGGTCTCGAGGTGTATGTCGCTGGGTTTCCACTAGGCGATCCGGAATACAGCCTCACGCGCGGAATCGTGTCCAAGGCCCGAGCAGACGGCGCATCATCGTGGGCATCATTGGACTACTCGATCGAACATGATGCCGCGATCCAGCCCGGAAACTCAGGCGGTCCCCTTCTTGATGCTGACGCGAGGATCGTCGGAGTGAATTACGCGGCCTCCGACCCTACGAATACTTCCCAGTACTTCGCGATTCCGGGAACGATCGCGCAGGGAGTCGTCGACACTCTCATGACCGGTCAAGATGTTGAATCCCTGGGGATCAACGGACTTGCTTGGTTCGACCCAGGGACGGACGTGGGGGGAATCTGGGTAAGTGGAGTTCGGGCGGGAAGTTCTGCGAGCAATGCCGGTGTTGATGCCGGTGACATCCTGCTCAGTCTTGCAGGACGTGACGTTGTCACTGTCTCCGACGAGGCAACAAAGCGCGGCTACTGCGATGTTCTCCGCACCCAGGGTGATGACAACCCGATGGCAATCTCGGTCTATCGACCGGGCGCGGGAGAGTTCCTTGACGGTGAGATCAACAATCCTGCCAAGCCGCTCGTGGTTGTTGGCACGACGGAGCCCACCGATCCTGCGGATGATCCAGATACTGACACGTCCGTTCCCGCGGGCTTTCGACTCGTCACCGACAGCACTGGACGTCTGACGACGGTGATGCCTGAGGGCTGGCAGGACTATGCCCAGGGACGGATCACGACTGAGGTGGGAGTCGCCTCGGGAATGGCATTGTCGCCCGACAATGACAATTTCCTAGAAGGAGACGGGAGTTCGCCGGGAGTGCTACTGGTGATCTATCAGGACAAGGTTCGCGAAGACCTGAAGGACATGCGGAACTTCCTTGCTCGCAGCGTCGGGGTCGTGGATTCCTGCACCGATCAGGGCGGCGAGAATCAGGCCACAAGGTTCGACACCCGCTACGAGACGCTGTATTACGTCGATCGCTATTACTCCGACTGCACCGACCAAGGCATGCAGGCTTATGTCGCCACCATGTGGTTCCCCGATGCGGAGCTGCTCGTGGGTTACGTGGCGGCCTACAACACGCAACTGCAGATGGAACGAGAGGACACCATCTTGTTCAACATTCAGGTGAACTGAGAAGATCCCCGCGTCAGTCCTGTGAGGGACGCAGAGAGGCGGGACCGTGAGCACAGCGGAGCATGAGCGGCTTCGAGAGCAGCGTGAAGGCATGGTCGACTGGCAGCGCTGGGGGACGTATCTGTCGGAGCGTGCCTGGGGAACGGTGCGTGAGGACTACAGCGCTGATGGTGATGCGTGGGCGTATTTCCCCTTCGACCAGGCGCGCAGCCGGGCCTACCGCTGGAATGAGGATGGCCTTGCCGGGTGGTGCGACCGGGATCAGATTCTCTGCTTCGGGCTCGCGCTCTGGAATGGCGTCGACCCCATCCTCAAGGAGAGGCCATTCGGTCTCACCAACGCGCAGGGCAACCACGGGGAGGATGCCAAGGACTACTGGTTCTACACCGACAATCTCCCGACGCACACATACGCCTCCATGGTCTACAAGTACCCGCAGGTGACGTTTCCCTACGACGACCTCGTACGAGTGAATGCTGAGCGTGGTCAGGATGTGGGGGAGTATGAACTTTTCGACGCACTCGAACCTCAGTGGCGGGAGAATCGCTACTTCGATGTGACCTGCGAGTACGCGAAGGTCTCGCATGAGGACATGATCTGGCGGATCACCGCGGTGAATCGTGGTCCAGAACCAGCGCCTGTGGTTCTCATTCCCCAGATGTGGTTTCGCAACACCTGGTCTTGGGAGTCGGACGCGCAGGCGCCGCGAATCGAGCATGTCGGTGATGGGGCGGCGAAGACGTTCCATGAATCCCTGGGCGATCGATGGCTCTACGTCGCATCGAGCGATGCAGGTATTCCTGCGATGGCATTCTGCGAGAACGAGACCAATAACGAACAACTCTTCGAGTCTCCGAATGCCTCGCCGACGACGAAGGATGGCATCGACCAATTTGTCGTCCACCGCGACGCGGATGCTGTGTCCTGGGAATCCGGTTCGAAGCTCGGCGCGATCGTGTCCAGCGATCTCGAACCTGGCGGCAGCGTCACCGTGCTGGTCAGATTCACTCCCGCCGACGTCGCCCTGCCCTTCAGCGATGCGGATGCGATCTTCGCGGCCCGAAAAAGGGAGGCGGATGACTTCTATGCTGCCGTTGCAGCAGAATCCTTGACTGAGGACGAACGTCTGGTGCAGCGTCAAGCTTTAGCCGGACTCCTGTGGTGCAAGCAGTACTACCACTACGCGGTCCGACGCTGGTTGGAAGGCGATCCAACTCAGCCGGCTCCACCGAGTGAGCGACTGCACGGACGCAACCATGACTGGAAGCACTTCGTCATGGGCGACGTCGTGCTGATGCCCGATGCCTGGGAGTACCCCTGGTTTGCTGCGTGGGATCTTGCCTTCCATTGCGTGACCATGGCACTCATCGACCCGGAGTTCGCGAAGGAACAGACACTGCTCCTGCTGACGTCCCAGACACAGCACCCTCATGGAGAGATACCTGCCTACGAGTGGTCCTTCTCCGATACCAATCCTCCGGTCAATGCCTGGTCGGTGTGGCAGGTCTACCAGATGGATAAGGCGGCGACGGGAGTCCCCGATATTCGGTTCCTATCCGCTGCATACCGCGCACTCTTGGTCAATATGACCTGGTGGCTGAACCAGCAGGACGCTGAGGACCGCGGGGTCTTCGGTGGTGGATTCCTCGGGATGGACAACATCGGAGTCTTCGATCGAGATGAACCACTGCCGATGGGTGGCAGCCTCGACGAGGTCGATGGCACCGCCTGGATGGCAGCCATGACGATGCACATGCTCGAGATCTGCGTTGAACTGTCCCAATTCGACTCGAGCTATGAGCGGATGTTCGGCCGCTGGGTATGGAACGCGTGGCTCATTGCTCGGGCCCTTGAGAATGGCGTCGACGGGATCAGTTTCTGGAATGAAAACACGGGTTTCTACAACGACGTGATCGAGCTTCCGGATGGCGAGACCCGGTCGCTGGAGGTCTTCTCCCTGCAGGGACTCGTCCCGATATTCGCCTCCCTGTCGATTCCCCTCACCGCATCGGATGCGATCGAGCGCATCCGACATCGAGTATTGGAGCTCCGTCGCGTGTACGGCGTCTCGGATGACGATGCGACGCTGCGTGTTGAGGGTGGCGACGGAACGCATCTCATGTTGGCGGTCGTGAAGCCCGACAGACTGCTGCGCATTCTGCAGCGAGTGCTGGACCCTGAGCAGTTTCTCTCTGATCACGGAATCCGTTCGATGTCACGACAGTATCGGGATCATCCGTACGTCTATCGGGTTGATGACACCGAATACGTGGTGTCCTATGCCCCTGCGGAATCGGAGAATCGGATGTTCGGAGGCAATTCCAACTGGCGCGGTCCTGTGTGGATGCCGATGAACTTCCTGTTCCTCCAGGCGCTCAATGCCTATGCACGATTTGCCGGGGACACTATGACTGTCTCGGATCCGATGGACTCTTCCTCCTCGGTCACCCTGGGCGAATTGGGAGATGAGCTCGCAAATCGACTCACCAGCATCTTTGTTCGCGATGCCTCTGGCGAGCGTGCCGTATTCGGAGGCAACGACTACTTCCAATCCGATCCGCATTGGCGCGACCTAGTGCCGTTCTACGAGTACTTCCATGGCGACGATGGCAGCGGACTTGGCGCGAGTCATCAAACCGGATGGACCTCCCTCGTTGCGCTCCTGCTGCAGTTTCGAGGTGATCTGCGAGTCGGCACCTTCACCCGAAGAGACGCAGTAGGCTGACCGATCCATGAGGTCGAAGCGTCAGATCGGTGCAGCCTTACTCGCTGCGGTTACTGCACTCCTCCTCGGCTATCTCGTCTACTTCGTCATCGAGCACGCGCTCACCGCGATCTGGGTGGACGTGCCCGCAATGTTCGGTGATTCGCCGCTGTGGTTTGCCCCAGCGGTCCTCATTCCCTCGGCAGCGTTGGTGTATCTGATCCGCCGCCACCTCGGCGACTACGGTCATTCGCCGCTTGCTGGAATCACTCTGTCGAGCCTGTCTCCGCGGGAATATGGACCGGTCATCGCCACAATCGCGGTGTCCTTGATCGGCGGCGCGGTCCTCGGGCCCGAGGTGGCTCTGGTGTCGACCGGCTCCGTCGTCGGGTACGTCGTCGGTCGATGGTTGAAGGCACCCGATCAGCGGAAGATTGTCGCTGCAGGGGCCGGCGGCGCGATTCTCGCCCTCATCGTCGGCCCGCTGCTCTCTGGCAGTTTCGCCCTATCCGATCGCCCCGACGGGATTCAGGTGGAAGACCTAGCCTGGGCTGTCCCCGTGGCGCTCGTCGTCGCCATCATCGTCGCTCTTGCCCGCGCCATTGGAATTGCAATTTCCCGGATAGCAGGAGGAGGTCCTCACCTCGGGGCCCTCCTGGCCGCAGCGGTGCTGATCGCCGCGGGTGCTATGGGCTTTCAGGCCATCACGGGGCAGTCCTTCGCGCTCATCCCAACATCGGGGGCGGAGTACCTCGATGACCTGAGCAGCATCACGGTGGCCGGAACTCTCCTCCTCCTCGTGGTCATCAAAGCGCTCGCGTATGCAGTATCGCTCGGAGCCGGATTCGCTGGTGGACCGTTCTTCCCGGCCATGTTCCTCGGAGCAGCCGGCGGAGTCTGGGGCGCGATGGTTCTTCCGGCCGCTCCGCATCCGACTGCTGCCGCAGCCGTGGGTGTGACAGCAGCCTCCATCATGACTGCTCGCATGCCATGGGTCGCGGTGATCGGACTTTCGGTCCTGATCGGTTTTGCAGTAGGTGGCTGGATCGCACTTGCTCCTGCCCTTCTCGGGGGAATCACCGCAGCCCTCATCGGGCGGGGACTCTCCCGTTGGATTCATGCGGATCAGCACAAGGGCGAGGACGACGAGATCGACGAGATGTCAATCCGGTAATGGTCCAGAGCAGCAGACTCGGGCCACCGCTGAACGTAATGTCCCCCAAAACGGCGGTGGCCCGAGCCTGTTCCGTTACCCCCCGCAGCCAACGGACCCTCTATTTCTAGCGTTTCCTCATAGGGTGGTGTCACCCTCAGGACGGCTATAGCCTGTCTATGGCTTGTCTTGGAGGGGTAGATGAGGAGGGGGAGGACAGTGGCAGGACATCGGCGGCGCCGCACCGACAGTCCTGAAGTCCAGCAGGAGTCCACAGCGTTGCTGTCCTACCTCGCGACGCTTCGAGACCTGCCCGACGGTGACACCGTCGCCTATGCAATGACCCGCGGAATGCTCGGCTCCGTCGGAGCCAACCTCGCGTTGATCTATTCGGCTCGCCGAGATGGCGTGACCGCTGATCTGGTCGGGAGTTATGGCGTGGGGTCCAAGGTGACACGGGTTTATAGCGTCGTCACGGCTGACATGCATCTTCCGGGCGCCGAGGCATTTCGGACCGGGGTCGAGCAGTTCCTTCCAGCTAGCAGGGTGGCTGAGGGATACCCGCTGGCGGCTCCCTTTTTCGAAGCGATGCCGCAGCGTGGCGATATCGGGTTCGTCCCTCTCACGCACCGAGGAGCCCCGATCGGATTCCTCGTTCTCGGATTCAACGGTGCCTTGAATCGGACATGGGAAGTGAGATCAACCATCACCGCTGTCGCAGATGCAACTGCGCTCTGGGCCATTGCAGATTCGGAGCGAAACGGTGAGGCGCGAGCCCTTGCATCGGATGCACCCCCGCTGGAATTCACAGTTCGGCAGCGAGAGATCCTCATCCACCTTCGGGAGGAACGTTCTGTGCGTGAGATCGCCGAGACGCTCGGCTACTCGCAGGCGACGATCAAAGCTGACATCACTTCCCTGGGGAAACTCCTCGGGGCCAGGGGTCGCGCCGATCTCCTCGTGAAGGCGAAGCGCGCTGGGATCTAGTTGCTTTCAGCTTCTTGCGAGGTGGACTGGCGCATTCCGCAGGTGATACACACGCGCTCGTCTCCCTCGGTGCGGAACAGATGACCGAGGACCGAGCACCCGGGATCCATTTCATGTGTAACCGACATGACCCCATCCTGACATGGGATGCTTTTCCTGAACGCATCGTGACGGGGCGCAAGAACGAGGGAGTACGTGATGCTGATCCGTCTGGCGACTGTGTGCGCAGGGGGCCTGCTGTTGGCGTCTTGTTCATCAGGGAGTGACTCCTCGGAAGTGACTAATTCGCCGGGATTGTCCGACTGCACGAAAGTCGGGCAGGGTTTCACCGGTGGGGCGACTGTCCCCCGTCAGATCTATGGCAGTTACGGCCCCGGGCAGTCGCTGGTCTGGAATGTTCAGAGCAATGCAACCGACGGCGGCGCTCAGAACGTCGAGATGGCAACAGGCTTTCCCAACGGTGTCGTGACGATCCTGTGGGGTGAGGGTGCTGCGGCGGGTGAGGGGGTGATGACGGTGGAGTGCACGACGGCCTGGGATGTGTACGACGACGCGGACCCGACCTTCCTCTGGCACGCCGGGATCATCTTCGATGAGATCCCGGGTCTGGGCTCCAACACCTATTTCTGCCACCACATCAAGATGGACACCAGCGGCGATTCGGTGGTCATGAAGATGTGGGAGACCTTCTGGACATATGGCGAGGATTACACCTGCCCGGACACTCTGCTTGGTGTTCTCGATGGAGAGATCAGCGACTTCCCAAACCCCATCACGTATCTTGAACTCCCCGACACGGGGATCGGTGTGGACGTTGTGCCACCGAGTGAGTGGACGACGGACGGAACTCAGGTCGGCGTCGTGCTCTAGCGCCTCAGCCCACGGGCTCTGGCTTCCGACCGCGCAAGAGCCACGGAAGTGCGATCAGGTAGGCCGCGGTCGCGAGGCCTAGGGCAAAGGGCAGTCCGAGGCGCAGCATCGCCGCCCCTGCCATAGCGCCGAGGAAAAATATTCCGAGACTGGCGATCCGGTAGTTCCAGCGCGCATTGTTCCCACCCACGATCGACCAGTTCGACAGCAGGCGCACCAGTGTCAGTGTCATGACGTTCGTCGCAACATCGGGAACGGCATGTTCGAGGACAAGGGCGTTTTGCAGGCCCATCGCAAAGGCAAGGACGCCGACGATGATGATGGCCTCAGTGGTCCTGGCGCTTGGATCCCACAGGGTGGCGAGGATGAATGCGACCAGGATCAGACAGAACACGACGACGTAGCCGAAGCGGCGGTGGAGCCGAACCCAGGGTCCCTTCAGAAGCGCCCCGCCAGAGATAGCGCCGACGGAGAACGCGACGAGTGGCACAACATAGGTGTTGATGGACTCCACCGCATTGCCCTGACCGATACCGAAGGCGAGGAACATGAGGTTCCCGGTCATGATTTCGGCGAACACCAGGCCCAGGCCGAGGAATGTCGCCGCATCGATGACGCCACAAATCCCCGTCAGCAGAAAGAGTCCCGGGGTAATCGTCCGCTGTTGCACGATGCCAGGTTAGCGAGCGGCATCGCTGTCGTCAGACGCTGAACTCCTGGAAGTTGCCGCTCCATGAGACCGCCTGGGTGCGGGCTGGTGCAGCAAAGTCCACCTTCGTCAGATCCACGACGTACACGTTCGGATCGGTCACCGTTCGGAAGGCATAGCGCTTCTGAGAGAGGTTGGAGATGGAATCCCAGACCGTCACCTCGTCGGCTGTTCCACCATGAGGGGCGGGCTCACGGATGATGCCGGGCGTGGTGTCGAGGGTGTTGAGAATGTGCAGGGCCGTCAGTTCCGCATCGTGGCCATCCTTCGGCTGGTCGCTCAGGGTGACCTGGACAGCCGCGCGAACGAATCGGCCGGGCGGGGTGTAGTCGCCGGGCAAACCCATGAGTCCCTGGCCCTGTCCGAGCGCCGTCACGGTCAACTGCCCCACCTTCACCGGATCAGGAAGAGTGGCGGACAGGCCGACGTAGTTGGACAGATTCGTGAGGTGCCAGTCGAGATACGGGGCATTCGTGCCCACGCTGGTGGGATTGTCGACCAGATGAACGCCATCCGAATGCATTTCGATCGCGAGGGATGCGCTGGTGTCATGAACCAGGATGTGGCACGGGGGTGCGAATCCCATGCCGGGATCGCTACCCCAAATGCGCAGACCAGCCATAGCGCCCTTCACCTCTGCGATGGAGGCGCATGTGCCGAGCAGGTAGGCGATCACGTCCATCTCACTGAGATCGTTACCGTCTCCTACGAAGTCGGCGTAGGTGCAGAATCCGCCGGGCATGTAGAGGAAGTGTGCCGAGAGCCCAGCATCGTTCATCCCGTCGGTGAGCCAATGCGGATGACCAAAGGCCGACATTCCGATGACTCCGTGATCGGCAGTCCAGGACTTGCCCCGTTTCCCCTCCGGGGCGGCAGCCGAACCCGCGAAATCGTGAGGGAGCACGCCCAGAGCTGTGGGGATGCCGAGTGGAAACTCCATTGATCTGCCCACCACGACGCTGCCATCTTGCGCTGTTTTCACCTTGAAATTCGTGCACATGGCTATCGCACCTCACGCGTCAGGGGAGTGGGAATCAATCGCGGGATCTACTCAAAGTCTAGCCCGCGGCCCGATAGCGTTACGACGGTTAGCACATATTGATCAGGCCCCGAGCGTCAGGAAGAGATGTGTCCACTACCCCGGAGACGAAGGCACCTCAGGCTGGTTCCCCCGCGAAGAACCCGACCCTCGCGGTGGTCTTTCTCGGGATCCTCGCCAGTATTCAACTGATCGATCCGGCGGTGGCCAACATCGCCATCGTCGAAGCCGGAAAGTCACTGAATATGACCGGTACGGTCCTCGCGCTCGCGGCAAGCATCTCGACTCTTGCGCTTGCGGCCACGGTGTTGCCGATGGGCATGTTGGCTGATCGATTGGGCCGGCGCAAGATCCTCATCGTCGCCCTCGGTTTCGCTGTGATCGGCGATGTGATCGTCGCAATCAGCCCCGTCACGGCGGGATACTTCGCTGGCCGTGCCCTCGCGGGGATCGGAGTAGGCGCCACTCTCGCTGCTGCTTTCGCCTATGTGCGTTTCGTGGCGAAGCCCGGAAAAGTGGCGTCGGCCCTGGGTCTATGGAATCTCGTTCTCGTCGGCTTCTTCATCGCCGGGTCGCTCATTGGCGGTGCGCTAGCGGGTATCGACTGGCGCATCGCAATGCTGCTTGTCCCTGTGCTGTCCGGGATCTGCATCCTGCTGACACCGATTTTCTTGCCAGCCATGCCGAAGGTGGCCGGTGGTCGACCGGACTACACGGGCATGATCGTTATCGCGTTGGCGATGGTGGCCTTCCTCTATGGAGTCAGCCAGGCATCGGCGGGGCTTCGCACCCCAGCGTTCTTGATTCCGACTCTCGGCGGCCTCGTTCTTTTCGCGGCCTATTACCTGATCGAGCGCAAGGTCGCCAACCCGATCTTCCCGCCGGCCCTATTCGCCAGCGGCATTTTCGCGGCAGCGATCGTGTCGGGCATCGCATGGAACTTCGCCCAGGCTGTCGTTCAATTGCAGACCAGTAATTTCTGGCAATACGTTCAAGGCTTCTCTCCAGGTGAAGTTGCGCTCGGGCAGACTGCGATGCTGATCCCATTCGGCATTGCGGGCATACTCGCCGGTCGCTTGATGAAGCCCGGGCGACGCTCGATCACCCTGATGGCCGCGGGCTTCTGCGGTCTCGCTGGAGGCTTGATCCTGCTGGCTTTCGTGGTCGCGGGAACGCCGTACTGGGTGATGGGGATCATGCTCTTCATCTTCGGATTCGGGTTGGCCTTCGTCTCCGTGCCGCAATCGGCACTTTTCGTTGCGGTCGCTCCCAAGGAGTCCTTCGGGCCGGTGACCTCCTTCCGGACAACCGTAGGACAACTGGGCTACGCGATGGGATTTGCGGTGAGCGCGGCCTTGGTGAATGGATTTGGTCAGAACAACTTGGTTCGTCGGCTCGAGGAGGCCGGGGTGCCCGCCAGCCAGATCGGCAGTGCATTGGACGATGTCCGACTGTTCATGAGGAGTGGTCAAGACTCCTCCGGTGAGGTCGCGAAGGAGGCGATCTCCGATCTGGGCCCGGCATATGCCGCGGGCTTCAACTGGGCCGTGGGCATCAGTGGGATCGCTGTCGCCTTGCTCGGAGTGATTACCGTGTTGCTGCTCATCATCGGTCTCCGCCCCTCTAAGAAGCCCACCGAGGCTCACGAAGCCACGGCGGTTAGTGATTGATCAACAGGGGAACCGATCGCGGCCAAGAAGCGTCATCCTGGGAAACGCCCCGCGTATGCCGGGGTACTCCAAGGAGGCACCCATGAACCGCCTGCGCCAGCCCCAAGTGATGATTCCCGTCGGCATCGTGGTCGTGATCGCACTTGGCCTCGGTCTCTATCTGTTCCAGCCGTGGCGGCTGTTCACGAATGTCGAGGTGATCGAGGCGGCGCCGATCTCAGCGGCTGATCTCGTTTCCGATCAACCTGCCTCCAGCCCGACTCCGTCACCCGCTGAGACAACGACCGAAGCCATTCCGTCGGCTGAGCCGACTCCGGCCGAGCCGATTGTGCTCTCCAGCGGGCAGTTCATTTCCCACGAGCACTCGACGACCGGAGAGGTCCGCATTCTTCAACTCGCCGACGGCACCCGTGTCTTGCGCATAGAAGGCTTGAAGACCAGTGATGGCCCCGACCTCAAGGTGTGGCTCAGTGATCAGCCAGTCATCGACGGTGCCGATGGCTGGGGTGTCTTCGATGACGGCGCGTATGCCAGTCTCGGTGCCTTGAAGGGCAACTTGGGTGACCAGAACTACGTCATCCCCGCTGATGTTGACCTCGACGTTTTCTCATCCGTGTCGATTTGGTGTGAGCGCTTCGCTGTGTCGTTCGGTGCTGCCACTTTGAGTTAGACCGAGACCTCGCTGTTGTGCAACGGCGCGCGTCAGTGCCGTTGTGTGGAAGCTTTTTGCGAACGGCGCGGATTTTTGGAATCCGGGCAATGATCGGTTAGTTCGATGGAGCAGGCTACGCTTGGGAATACGTTAGGGCTGCTGGGCGCAGCGAGCGGTTGCGTCAACTCCATGCTTTATGCGTAGGAAGGGTTGGCAGATCGTCTCTGATGCCTGATCCATTGGATGCGTCCCGACCTCGATGGCGGGTGATCGCGAACGTGATCGACTCGATGGATTCGGGTCGAAGCCCTGCGGATCGGCTTTGCTTGGCGGGCGAGATGTTGCTCTCATCGGCAGACGTCAGCCTATGTCGCACTCTGGATGAGGAGTTCGTCAACGTGGGAGAAGCAGGCGAACTTGGCTCCTACCTGGAGGAGCGACAAATCGTCATGGGTGAAGGCCCCGTGCTGGATTCCTCCCGGGATTCGATTCCGGTTCTCGTGGACGACCTAAGTCGCCAGGAGAGTCTCACTCTGTGGCCCATGTTTTCCCACCTTGCGATCGAACGTGACATTGCTACCGCGTTCTGCATTCCGGTGAGGATCGGTGCGGCGAACCTCGGAGTCCTCAGCGCCTACCGGAAGTCGCCGGGTTCACTGAGCCCATCCGAATACAGCGACGCGCTGATTCTGGCTTCGTTCGCAGGAGCGGAAATTGTGAGAGAACTGGCCGGAGCATCAGCGGAAAGCCTGGATCACATGAATCCCTTGACGTACGACCAGTCATACGTCCAGCTGGCAGCCGGAATGGTGGCCGAACAGTTCGATATTGGAATCGTGGAGTCTCTGGTCCGGATCAGAGCACGGGCCTTTTCCTCGGATCTTCCAGTCACCAAGATTGCGCGTTTGATCGTCGAAGGTAGGTTGATCCTTGAACGGTAAGGGCGAAGGAGAAGCCATGAATATGGAGGCCTCGGCGTTTCACGAGAACGCTTCCACTCGGGTGGCCGAGACTTTCATCGAGCTCGCAGGCTCCATCGCCGCGGGCGCAGAGACCATCGAAATCTTTACGGAGTTGTCGCGCAAGTGTGTATGGCTTCTGCCTGCGGCCGCGGCTGGAATCCTGCTGAGGGACGTTGCGGGAGACCTGCAGGTGGTCGGCTCGTCCAGCCCCTCCGCGCACCTGCTTGACCTCTTTCAGGTGCAAAATGAAGAGGGTCCCTGTCTTGAATGCCTCCGCCACGGTCAACGGATTTTGGTGGACGATGTGTCCACAGAAGGGGAATGGCCCCGATTCACTGCAATGATGCTGGCCAATGGATTCACCTCGGTGTATGCACTGCCCCTTCGCTCGCGACGCATCACTATTGGCGCACTAAACCTTTTCACACAAGAGCCACTGGATGAATCTCGGATCACTGTCGCGCAGGCTCTCGCGGACGCGGCCACCCTGTCGCTTCTGCAGGTTGATCTTCGAACGGAGTCCAATCTGGTTGTGGAGAGAATTCACCGTGCCGTTCAGTCGAGGAATGTCTTGGACCAGGCACGTGGAATGATCGCCCGCCGATTCGCAGTAGATTCCGACCAGGCGCTGCAGAAGTTAATGGCTGTGGCGCATTCCACCGGAATACCTCTAACGGACGTCGCCATTGCAGTGGTGAATCGAGACCCTCATTCTCCTGTGGTTCCCATGCTTTCTCTGGAGAATTAGAACTGCAGCCTTCTTCGTTCGCATTCCTCGCGGTCGTCAGGAGACCCATCGGTCGAGATGCTCTGCATATGCTGCTCAGCTGCGGCTAAACGGCAGTACGGTCGTGAGCCAGTCAATGAGTGCATTTGGATTGCGCGTCTGCGTCCACACCAGACCCGGACCCTCGATCTCGACCACAATACCCTCACCGGACTTCAAGGACTTCATCACGCCACCGGCGGTCTTGGCGGTCATGGCGATGTTCGCGTCATAGGCGACCAAATGGCCGGAGTCCACGGTCATGGAATCGCCTGGCTGGAGCTCATAGCGATCCAATGCCCCGTAGGAGCCGACCACTCCCTTGCCTGTGCCGGTGAGCATGGAGACGAACCCACCCTCTCCACCGAAAAGGTTGTTTCGGCCGCCCCACTTTGTGTCCATGTTGAGAGTCTTCTCTTGTCCGAGCCAACTGCCACGTGTGACGGCGAGTGGTCGATCGGGGGTGACATCGATGTAGGTAGCGTCGCCAGGAAGTGCAGCAGCAATATCGACCCAGCCACCGTCGCGATCACTGATGTACGTCGTAATGAAGAAGGAATCACCACCGAGCGTGCTGCGCTTCAGCGCCTTGAAGAAGCCGCCCTCCATCTTCGCCTCGAGGGTGACTCCCTGACTCATCGCCGCCATCGCCCCAGACTCGACCTGCACCTCCTCGCCAGATCGCAGGGTGCAGCGAGCAACAGCGAATCCGGGTGAGTGCCTGATCTCCACATCCATGGTGAACACCTAAGCAAAAATTTCCGGTTCTGTTGAGGGAATGGCATCAATTCGGCAATGGTCAAGGAATCGTGGGGCAGGTCGTACCGTCGACTCCGCACCAATACGACGGCACGACGGTGCCGGTGTCGATCGGGATGACGCCGCCCGCGATTGATTGCGAGCCATTCATGAGCACGATGAGACCATCACGGGCTGGCTGCAACTCGAATTCGATGTTGAAACTCACCTGTTCCGACGTCGACGAGAATCTGCTTCACAGCCGAAAGCTTGGAGCATGACCCTTGTGCTTGTGCTGCCGGCTTTCAGGACCTCTAGCGAGTCAGGCTGAACAGGGTGGGCGTCGCATTGACCACCTGCGGTTGCTGGTCGGCGAGAGCGGCCTGGACCTCCGCGCCGGCAGGAGCGGACACTTGGAGGGCAACGACGGACACGGTGGGTGGTGTCTGGATGAACACCGACATCGTGAAATTCCCCGGCTCGTCCCCGGTGGGGAATCCCGTCTCGAACGAGATGTCGGTGGGCGAAATCATGAAGGAGGCGAAGGAAACCGCCCCACCCTCGGCATCGATGACGTTTCCCCCCGAAGGAGTGTCTGGCCCGGAGATATAGAACGATGCGTAGGACGGGTTGGGTGCGCCCTGATCGTTGGTCAGTCTCACCGTAACGCGAGATTCGGGAGCCAGGTAGTTGAACGACAGGTTGAGTTGCGTGGTTACGAGGCCCGCGTCATCAATGAACAGCGAGACGCTCGTCATCTTCCTCGCCAGACGCTTGCCTGATCCCGGATCGATGATGGCGGTGTAGGTGAGGGTGGCGTTCTCTGCGTTGTATCGAGGGTTCTTCAATTCCACTGCGACGGCATCAGCATCCTCATGCTGGATGACAGCATTCGGGGGATCGACAGTGAATCCGTAGGCGTCCCACTCATCGACGAAACTCTGAGTGGACTGTCGTCCGGCGTCGCGCTCAGGGCGATCAGTGAACCACTGGGTCATCGGATCGATCCCGGTCAGGGTGATCTTCCAGCGCTTTCCGCGCTTACGTTCTGCAGTCGCAGCCTGGGCATCCTGCACGAACAGGCGTGGGGCAACAGTGACATCTCCGCGAGCCTCAGAAGCGGATGAACTGGATGCCCCGAGCAAGGTGGAGCCGACGAGGCAGAGGGCCAGGGTGAGGCCGGAAACAGAACGGCTGGTCACATAAGACATCTGCCCAGCGTGCCAGGTTTCGACTTGCGATGGACAGGTGACCGCGATGATCTGCCGACGCGGGCCTTGCGAGATGCACCGCTACGAGCGCGGAACATGCAGTCGGATCTTGGCGACGCTCACCCTCTCGGTGTCGGAGACCGCCGAGATCCGATAGGTCGTCCGCGCAGCGATCCGCGTGGGCGTGCCCTTGATGACGCCCGTGGATCGCACGAACCAAATCCCATCGACGGCGCGCTTGCGTGACGTTGGCAGCCGGGGTCGCACGCGGTAGGTGACATCCTCCTCGAAACCGATGGCCGTGAGCAGCTGCGAGGCGAAGGTCGTGCCCTTCGGCGCGGTGATGCGCTGTGTGGATGGAAGCAGGGTGCGTTCGCCGTCCAAGGGTCCATCGGCGCGCAAAGTCACTCGGAGGGTGGTGATGGAGCTTCCCGACACGAGCGGATTGCCCTTGCCGGCGTTATCGAAGGTGTCGCTGTAGGGCATCCCGTATGGATTCCCCAGACCCCAGATCACGCCGGCGTAGGAATTCCACCGCGGGTAGATGGCTGAATTCGGCAGTGACGGCCAGGCCCGATCGAATGCTCGAGGCGAGCCTGCTCCCCAGCTTGCTGTCGTCCATCCCGCATCGCCAGCGAGTGATCCCCAGTAGCCGTAGGCGAAGGACACGATGAAGTCGCGGAACACCGCGTTGTAGAGATCATTGCCCGCCGCTGGCTTCCCATCGACGAGGAATCGGTTGTTCTGCGTGTAGATCGCCTGCGAATCCACCGGGCCGGGAGCGCCCGACGTGGGTGTCGTGGCAGTCGTGATGACACCACCAGTGGTGCCGCCCGCGCAATCAGATGCCGCAGCGTCGATAGCGGCTGACCGACTGCTGAATCCGTAGGACCCCTGCATCGTCGTGGGCTTGGACGCGTCGAAGACGTCGGTTCGATAGCAGAACCAGGTGCCCTGGCCAACGCCCGCACCGCTGTAGAGGCCAACCATGCTCATGGTGGCTTTCTGATCGGTGAGCCATCGCAGATACGACGATGCTCCCGAGCCTAGATCGGGATAACCCACGCCCTCATTCGTGCTGGGCGATACGAATCGTAGGAAATTCGGTGCGCTGGGCTCTGCCCCGTCAGTGGTCACCACGACCTTGGGGTTGGTGACGTCGATGCCCGCCTGTGACATCGCTCGATAGATATCGGACAGGGTGAGCCCGTCCGCCCAGCGAATCCCCGGCCCGATCCGGCGCGGGCTCGGTCCATCCGCTCCCTGCGAATTGTCCAGGCCTTCCATCTGCATCAGGATCCCGATTCCTGAGACCCCGGTCACGTTGGCATACACCTGGTTGGTCCACATGCCCGAACCAGCATCCCCGGCGCTTGTCCCGCTGCCGTGGAAGGTCAACTCGAAGACATCGAACCGGATGGTGGACGTGAGATAGGAGGGTGCCCTGCCGTTCGCGGCACTCCCGGTATTCACCGCCTGGTCATAGGCCACGTAGACGACCCCGGAGTTGATGTTGGCGACGGACAGCGCATAGGTGTGGGCTCGACCGGGGACATCAGGCAGATCGGTCAGCCGGATGCCGGTGAATGCGGGAAGGGGCTGCTGGCCGGCATAGACCTCGTACCAGAACCGGCGCGGTGACTGGCCAGCCTCGGCCGGCCATGCGTAGTCGGGGTTGACGGTGCCGTCGGTATTGCAGCCCTGGGTCCCTGGGGGCCATGGCGGGGAGGTGATGCCCAGGGGGCAGTTGTAACCAACGGTCACCCACACCTCTTCATCGGCGCGTTCGGAGGTGTTGACAATTTCCACCGTGAGTCGCTCTGGAGCAGGTGTGAAACTGAGGGCATCGATGAGCCCGGTGTCGCCGATATAGATGTCGCACTGGCCTGCGGGGATAACGGTGGGGGTCCTGAGCAGCAGGGTGCTCGAATCCACGAAAGTGACCGAACCCGGATCCTGGTCGGGTCCCGGTGCAGGGAACGGAACCGGGTAGACAGCGGTTGGGTTGCTCGCCGGGCAGTTGCTGATTGTCACAGCATCGTCGGGGGTGAATCCGCTGCCCTCGATCCGCACCGTGGTGGCGGCATTCGCACCGACCACGGAGGGCGTGACCGAATCCAGGGAGACTCCGTCCGCCGAGGCCGGGGTCGTGAGGGCCACCCCACCGAACAGGGCCATCGATATGGCTGTTCCAGTGGCAATGAAGGCACTCGCGAGCGTCGGCATCTCCAAAGACTTGCAGCGTGACCGCGCGGAAGGGCAGTCGAGAACCTTGGCGAATGCTGGGGATCGAGCCCGTTCACTCTGAGGAGGCGGGAAGACTGGCGAGTCTGGTGTTCAGGAGGTTGAAGAAGTCCTCCACCGACCCTTCGATTTCAGCGAGTTCGTCGTTGCCGATCAGCAGAATCCGATTGTCGGAGGTTTCGGCGACGACACAGGCGGCGCGGTCACCGATGAATTCGGCAAGGCTCGGATCGAGTTCATTCAGGTGGAGCAGGTCGAAGGGAATCCCCAGCTTTGCCACCTGCTGATCCCACGCTGCCTTGCGTCGAAAGGGAGAGTGGGTGATGTCGCACAACGTGCATGACACTCCCTTGAGGTATTGGCCGATCAGATAGCGCAGCTCGCCTTTGACACCTCCATCCGCGCGGTATACCCCGACCAATCTCCGTACGCTCACTTATCCAGGCTAAGTGAGCCTGAGCAGGTCGGCGAGATGTGCGAGGCTAGAGGTATGGCCCAAGTCCACTTCACTGTCCAGCGCCAACTTTCGCTCCCCGCCGAGGAGGTGTTCGATGAACTGATCGATTGGCATGGTCACGCCGAATGGGTCCCGATGACCACGGTGGTGATCGAGGAGGGTGATGGGGGTGTCGGGACGGTCTTCGTCGCGACCACAGGAATCGGGCCTCTTGCCCTCCCGGACCGGATGCGGGTTGAGGAGTTGGATCGCGCGGCGATGCGTGTTCGAGTGACCAAGATCGGCCCCATCCTGACCGGCGACGTGGTGCTTGCGGTGTCCCGGGACTCTGAGACGTCCTGCCAGTTGCTGTGGGATGAGCGAGTCGAGGTGCCGATCTTGCCGCAGTTGCTTGCTAAGCCGGTCGGGGTCGTGGCGCAGGTGGCGTTCACCGTATCGATCTCTTCCATGGCGAAGAGGGTCAAGTCTCGCCTTGCGGGAACCAGGACACAGGAACTCAGCGCCTGAGGGACGGTGCGTGAGGGGTGGTCAACCCTCACTCGCAGGCCTGCAGCGGAGCTAGTAGCCCTGAGTCCGTTTACGGTCTTTGGTCGGTATCAGACTTGGATCGTGACTGCGCAAGCCATAACAGAAGCGCCGCAGTGATCGTCAGCGCGCCACCGAGAATCGTCTCGATGGCTCGGAATACATCGGTGACGACAACGGGATCACCCGTCAGGATCATGAGCGTCATGATGAGTGTCGTCGTGCCGGTCACCGAGATCGGATAGTTGGCCTTCGTGAAGGTCTGCATCACCAAGATGCCCATCGCGACGTAGAAGATGACGGCGACGGGTCCATCTCCGAAGAGAGCAACGAGCAGCATCGTGACGCCCACACCCAGCAGGGTGCCAAGTATTCGTTGCGTAACCCGATGAGCCATGCCTTCGGTGTCCGGGCGTGAGACCAGGACGATGGTCATGGGAATCCAGTAGGTGTGCGGCCAATCCAGCCAGTGAGAGAAGGCCGTGGCGACCACGAGCGCGACGGAGAGCCGGACGGCATGGACGCCGAAGTGCGTGGAGAACGGGTGACGCAGGTCGAGCCGTTCAGCCAGGCGTGCATTCTGCCGACCGACCGCATCAGCGGTGGATGGCCGAGTCGTGAGGCGGATCACGGTGATGACGGCGACGTAGGTCAGCCCGCCCAGGGCAAGCACGGCAGAGAACCTCAGGGCAGTGAGGGGAGTCATGGGAAGACCGGAGAACACGGTGTAGACCTGCATCGACAGGACGCCGATCAAGGCGCCCCGTGGTCCGATCACCCCGATGTATCCGCCAATGAGACCCACGGCAGCGACGATCGGCAACTGAGCCCAGCCCCAATTGCTGATGAGGCCGCCGATAAGCGTGGCGACGAACATCCAGGAGATCGCCCAGAGCATGCCTCGGGCACGGGTGTCGGGCTTGCCAGTCAGATAGACCAAGGCGCTGAAGGCGGAGCCGATGACGAGCGGCAGAGTGTAGGCGTCCTGCCCAAGGGATAGTGAGAGGGCGGCCAGCACAACTGCCACCCCGGTGCCGATGAGTGCTCCGCGGAAGAACAACTGGGATCGATCGACGGCCGTGCTGGCCTTGATCAATTCCCTCATCGCCGGCACAGAGTGAGGCTAGTGGAAAGCTACCCAATTTTCGTCGGACCCTAAGGATGCATACTCAGACACGCTCCGGCTGCAGCCCGAGCGCCGGGTAGGGCGCGCCTGGGGGCCGGACTGTGTTGGGCCGAATTTCCGCGGGTGGCAAGCCGCTGAGTTATGCTGTCGGAAGTATCTGATTAGGGATATTTGGAGGAATGATGATGCGCCGCAATCCCTTCCTGGTCCTGGCTGTCGCCTTCGCCCTTGTCTGGACGGGTGCTGGATCCGTTGCGGTGGCAGCACCGAAGCCACCCAAAGCGGGAGCAAAGTGCCCCAAGGTGGGGCTCGTGCAAGAACACCGAGGCGTGACCTTTAAGTGCGTCAAGAAGGGCAAGAAGCGCGTCTGGAAGCCGGTAAAGGGCAGTGGTAGTGGTTCTGATAAGCGATGTCGGAATTGGTCTGAGGAAGTTTTTGAGACCACGCCACCAGATTTTGAGATCCTCACTCCACGACAAGATGAGATTGCGGCCGATATCGAAAAGGTCGTCGAAGTCTTCGGAATCCGACTTATGGCGCTCGAAGGGGTGACCGATCGAGATCTGGTGTTGTCTGCGACGGTCCTTGCTCAATGGCTTGACAATGATGAGGACGGCAAGCCTGACAACAGAAAAGTCCAATCAGAACTGCAAAGACAACACAGCAGAATGATTCTGGGCGTGGGGTTCGAGGATACGATCGGTCCATGGCATGAGACGAAGCAACGATTCCTACGCTACGAGAGTGCGCCGACCTACGGGCTTGATGTCACAACGATTAACCACTCCCGTTACGGTCTTGAGCCGAGTGACTATACCGATGATTGGATGATCGAGGAGCCCCTTATGGCCGCGGATGCCGCGTCGGAGGAAACCCTCCACCTGGTGACTGATGTTGGCTTTGCCGGTGTGTACCCGGCTGACTTTTGGTCTGCGATTCCGGACATTCCCGAGTTTGCGTCGAGCGTTTATCGTTGTCACCTCACAAAGCTTGGGGACAAAACGCTGAAGGGGGCCTCTCGACTGACCAAGGCTATGGACACGGCTCGGGGTGGCTTCTTTGCAGAGATCCCGCAACAGTATCCAGCGGGAGCCTGGTACACCCGTTACGCCGAATGCGAGTATGGCTGCCTTGCGAGTGAGTATGTCCACTGGGCTGCCATCACTCTGGCCGGGATGATGCAAGGCCGGGTCACTGGGATTCCAAGAGACAGGGAAGGCAACGGAGACGAGTGGGGTATCGAAACGGCCGAAGAGCTCGAGCAGCGGGATCCACAGGTCTATCAACTGCTGACGAAAAGGAAATTCGCATTTCCCTCAAGGGCTCCTGATGCCACCTACGGAAATTAGATCAGTACGCCCCCTAGTACTCCCTGTTTTCATGCTCGCTCTTTCCGGTCAAGGATTGACAGGATCATCCGATACGGCATTGTCATCATCGTGTGAGAAAGGGCGTACACGACGGCGTATCCCCGCGACGTAGGGAGTGCGGACAAACTCTCGACTCGTGACCTCGATCGTACCCTTCTCAATTCCGATGATCGGCGGTACACCGTTATCGACCAGACGGCATGTTGGATGGCATTGTCGAACTCCCGGTCTCGAACCCCACGTCCGTGGCCTTCGGCGGCCCCCGGGGGGCCGACCTCTACATCACGACCTCCTGGTTCGACCTCGACGATGAGGCGCGGACTGCACAGCCCCTGGCAGGGGGCATCTTCCGCGTGAGCCCGGGCACTACCGGCCGCCCCGCGAGCCCGGTCGCTGCCTGCGCAATGTGCTCGTGAAGAGCCATGGACTTGAGACGGCAGCGATAGCCATCTCCGGAGCTGCGAACGGGAGTCCACCCAGTGAGTCGACCGGGGAGGACGCGTCCTCAGTCCGGGACAACAGAAAATAGCCGCCGCTAGTTGGCGGCCCCGCAAAGGGACCCACAGTTGCAAGGCTTTTTGCGGATCCGTGAGGTGTGGCCAGGGGCGGGGTCGAACCGCCGACCTTCCGATTTT
>Ga0075480_10000066_pt1 | contig 46326 bp, 44 predicted proteins | sample DEB08_DNA_7_FD_81590 | JGI IMG/M metagenome (GOLD analysis project Ga0075480, IMG submission 81590) | Aqueous microbial communities from the Delaware River and Bay under freshwater to marine salinity gradient to study organic matter... | ecosystem: Environmental > Aquatic > Marine > Coastal ... | reverse complement strand
CCCTTGTGTCTTTCCTTTCATCGCACTCATTAATTCTATTTACAACAATGGTGTTAGGATTTACATCTCTTAGATAATTGTCTATTTCAATATGTGTGAATGAAGATATTTGTGTATGCCTTCTTGGCTCTGTCAGTAGAATTAAATCTATATCTATATCCTCTAAATTATTAACAACCTCAAATCCTTTATTTAATAAATAATTTTTTAACTGAATCGCGAAACTGTTACCTCCACCCCATGGGCCATCAACAAATTTAGATCCAATACTAATCTTTTTTAGATTCATATGTTCATCTTAAGTACAACATCTTTTATATAGCTATACATATTTCATTATTCTTGTTATGTATTTTTCTGCGGCTATTTCCGGGGAGCCTTTATAAATTGTATTTTTTGTAATAGAATGTTGAGGACATTCTTCAATATACAAACTGATATCTCTAATGTAATTTACTATATCTTTTTCAAGTGAGGTTTTGTCAGATATCTTACCAAACCGAAGTACTTCTTCTTTAAATATCCCTAATTTAAAAGAATTTGGTAAGTTTAAAAAGATCGTAGGTCTATCAAAAAGAATATAGTCCAGTGCAATAGAAGACCAGTCGGTAATTAATATATCAGAAATTACTAGAAACTCCTCAACTTCTTCGTATTGGTCAAAAGGAAAGTAAAGCAAATTACTTAGATTATCTAGTTCTTTTGTGAATTTCTTACTTAATTTAGTGTTTAAATGTGGTCTAAATAACATAGTCAAATTGTTTGATTTACAAATATTATTTAAATACTTTAAAAAATCTAAGTTGTCCGGCCTCATAAACTCCTTACTAACTTTATTTTCTAGATGAATCCATGTTGGAGCATAGAGAACTATTTTTTTTGCCTTTGCAAGCTTATATTTGTTTTTTATCTTTTCAATATCATCTATTTTATTTGTTGATGTGTTGAATTTTTTTATATAATCTAATCTTCCATACCCTGTGACCTTCAGATTATCCTTCTTGTATCCAAAATCTTTGATGTAAATATCTTTATGATAATTTGAAAATAACCAAACTTCTTGGTAGTCATACCATTGTTTAATGATATCTTCATTCCACTTTTGAAATGGGAGACCGTGGGTTGTGTCAAAAAAATAATTAGTATCTTTGTGCAACAATTTTTTCATAAAATGTAAACCGTGATCAGTTACTATTATTTTCGATGAAATAACTTTGGCGATATCGCTAATTTTCAAACCGTAAAGGACTTTTACGGAATTTTTTCTCAGCTTTTTATAAACTCTATAATCCAAAGTTAAAAAATAAAATTCTAAATTAGTTTCCTCCAGTTCTTTATAGAGACTTTTTAAATTTCCATATAATTTATGTCCATAAAGAATTACTCTTTTATCCACCTGTTTAGAACTGAATTTGTTTATTAAAAAGATACAATTAAATATGAGTGACCCATAAAGGTAAATAAATGCATGGAGAATATTAAACCTATCAAATTTCATAACTAAAAGATATATTAGTTAAAAATAGCATACTAAAGTAGTTGATTGTGGATAAATATTACTGGAATAAATACTACAAATCAAATTATAGTCCTTTTAAACCTTCAGAATTTGCTAAGTATGTACTCAAAGATATCTTGAGTCAAACAAAAATTATTGATATTGGATGTGGAAATGGTCGAGATAGCCTTTTATTTGCAAAAAACCTTATTTACACAACAGGTGTTGATCAAAGCTCTACAGTAATTACCAGCTTAAAGCATTACGAGAGTGACTACCTTCAATTTAAAAACATTGATTTTACGAAGATGAGTAGTGAAAAATTTGATTATGGTTATTGTAGATTTATTTTTCATAGTATTAATGAAAATGAAGAAGATTTACTTTTGAATTGGCTGGCATTAAATATTTCAAATAAATTATACATTGAAGCGAGAATTGATATTGATAGTGAACTATATTCAGAAACTAATCACTATAGAAGGTTAATGAATTTAGATAAGTTTAAGTCAAAACTAAAGGTTCACAATCTTAAGATTGATTATGAAGAAATTTCTAATAAATTTTCACTTTATAATGAAAACTATAATGTTCAAGATATACAATTCAATCCTTCACTAGTTAGGCTTATAGTCAGTAAGAAATGAGATTTAAGAACTTAAAATTATTTAGGATTTTAAAAGTTTCTATTTTTTTTGTAAGCCTTATTTATTTTTTATATTTTTTATTTGAATATAAAAATTTTTTTTCTGACTTAACTATATTTAGTATTCCAACTTTATTAACGATATTTGTATTAAAAATATTTAACATAGTTTTTTTGTCAAACATAAATTTAGGGATATTAAAAAATTTAAATATAAACCTCACTCAATTTGAATCTCTAGATGTTACCAACAAAAATACTTTGGGCAACCTCACTTCGCCTTTTAAATTAGGTAGCGGTTATAAAATATCGTACTTAAAAAGCCATTTTGATATAAATATTAAAGACTACATAATTGTTAGCACCCTATATGGTCTACTTAATCTAATACCAATTGTTATTATTTTTTGCTTATTAGCGTTAGTGTTTGGCGAGCTTTCTGAAATCTATAATTATTTGTTGAGTTTGGTTACATTATTATATTTATTTTTTTGTATCTACCTATTAAGGGGTAAGCTAATTTCAAAGTATTTCAAAGTCGTAAGTAGTTTAGAAATATTTAATAAGAATAATTTATTTATACAGATTAACAATGTTTTATTTTTCTTAAATACTTCAGTAATTGTATGGATAATCATCAATCAAATTAATGTTGAAAAAGATTTTTTATCTGCAATCGCATACACTTCTGTAGGATCCTTTGTCAATTTAGTAAATATTACACCAGGAAATATTGGAGTTAAGGAAAGTTTACTTATTCTTTTTAAAAATCTTCATGGGTTAAACGCCTATACGATTGTTTTTGTATCTTTCTTAGAGAGACTAATGAGTTTAATTGCTTTATTCATATTCCAATATGTTCTTGCAAAAAAATCTAAGAATTAAAGTATCATAATGATATGATCGCTTGCTTAATTTTAGCTTACAACGAAGAAAAATATCTAAAAGAAAACATTGAAGATATTGAAATTCTTTTTGATTCAATAATTATTGTTAATGATGCTAGCACTGATAAAACTTTTCAGATCCTATCTGAAATAAATGGGGATAAAGTAAAAAAAATTCACAACTCTAAAAACTATGGAGCAGGTAAATCTATGGAGATAGGTGTGAATCATTTTTTACAAACTGATCTGGATTATTTAGTAAAGATTGATGGTGATGGGCAATTTAAAAAAGATGATATTGAAAAATTAATTGCCTTATCAAAAGAAGATTATGACTTTATTAAGTGTGACAGATTTTGGGATAAAGGAATAGATGGTGAAATTCCAATTGTTAGATATATTGGAAACTCTTTAGCTTCACTTATGATCAAAGTTGCCACTGGAAATTGGAAAATAAATGATCCCCTAAATGGATTATTTTTATTTTCCAGGAGGAGTTTAGAAAACTTCTCTCTTCCTAAATTATTTAATAGGTATGGATATCCTTTTTTTATCAATATATTTATGAATAGAAAAATATTAAATAATGGAATTAAAACTGGTCAATTAAAAAATACTATAAAATATCGTGATGAAGAAAGTAAATTAAGACCTTCTATCATGTTTTTCAAACTTTCTTTCTATACGTTTGCATCATTTATAAAAAAAATTCTTGAAAAGTTTAAATACTCTTCTTTACAAATTTCGGGATTACTTGATATTTTATTTTTGAGTTTTCTAGCTTTAGGATTTTTAGCTGGAATTAAACTCTTACTGATTATTTCTGGATTAAGTCTTGGTTCTAAGGCTAGTTGGCTATTTTTAACAATCTTTCTGAATTTAATTTCTCTTTTAGCATTTTATTATTCTCAGCTTTACGAAAAAAAGATTTATAAAGACAAATATAGAGTTTTATGAATAAGCCTAAAATAAAAATTGTTTTCATTTTTTTACTCATTGCACTAACGCTAAAGACAGATTATAGACTTGATACAGGCATATACTGCTGTAAAGATGATCATGATTACTATGCCCATGCTGAAACAGTAGCTATTGATTTTGATTTTGATTATTCTAACCAATTTGAAGGGAATGAAGATGCAAGATTTTTTTATAATAATAAATCGGCACCATCAGCATTTTTTGGTTCTGGTTTATTAGCTTCACCCTTTTTATTTTTAGGAAATATATTAGACTTAATTTTTACAACTTCTGAGCTTTTTAACTTCAAAATTATGATGTATTCTTTTAGTTCTGTTTTTTACCTTTTTTTTAGTTTTTTCTTAATTAATAAAATAAAGTTAATTTTAAATTCTGACGTAAGTTCATATCTACTATATTTATTTTTTCTTGGAACAGGTATAAGCTTTTATGCATTTGAAAGATATAGCATGTCACATGTATATGAAGCATTCACTATATTATTACTAATTTATCTTTCTTTAAAGTTTTATCTAAACAAGAAAAAAAAGAAGACTAATGCTTTTTTAATTCCTATTGCAGTAGTACTTTCAGTAATAACTAGATGGGTAAATGTTTATGCCTTAATTATTCCCTTAATTGTCAAGCTATTGACTGTAAATAAATCTGACAAACTATCGAAATATAGTGTTTTTTGGCTGTCTGTGGGGTTGTCTGTTGGTATTTTTTGTGCACACTCATATTTAATATATGGGGTTGTAACTTTTAATCCGGAATTGTTATATAAAACATCTGGAACATTAGAAAGCTTTATTTCTTCACACACCTCAACATTTTCTTTTATGATGACTAATTTTAAGAATTTTTTTAATATTCTATTTACTTTTGAATTTGGGATATTGTGGTTCTCACCAATCATTTTTTTTAGTTTCTATTTAACAATAAAGAATACTTTCTTGTCTGAAAATACAGTTAATACAAAATTAGCTTATTTTTTATCAATGTTATGTTTTGCACAGATCTTTTCATTAGTCCTTTTATGGAAATCTACAGCCTCATCTTACGGATTTAGATATGTTATGAATTTAGCACCATTGGCGATTTTTTTACTACTCATCTCAAAAAATATAAGTAAAGTCGAAATCAGATATTTGAAATATATGTCTTTATTTTCTTTCTTTTCTACTTTATTTTTTGAAACGACTTCAGGAACTCAGTTGTCTTTAGAGTATACATATAATAGTTTTGGAAAATTTACTAAATTCACACAACCAACATATTTGACTGGATACTTAAATTCTCTGTTTGAATTCGAGGCATATCTTAAAATTTTTGCACAAAGTTTTTTGGGATTTTTCTTTTTTTCAATAATTCTTCAATTTCTAGATATAGTTGAATTTACTGAACTTCTTACTAAAATATCTTCTGCTGCATATAACGAGGATTTGCAAATTTTACTCAATAAAATTTCCAGAATTGAATTTTACAAAGTCGCATTTTCTGTAGTGATTATTTACATTCTATGTGTGTTTCTTATAAAAAATACAAACTATGAAAATAATAGACAATGAATATAATTCATGATTCTACTAATTTAAAGATTTTAAAAAGGCTACTACTACGGAGAATTCCAGAAATATGTAATGACTTGTTTCTAATTGTTGTATTTAGTATTATTCATCTGTTTAGAAAGGAAAGTAGTTTAAATATTGTTTCAGCCGCAGATCACAATTATTTTAAAAGCGTAATGAACCTTTTTGAGTCTTTAATTAAGTTTGAGTCAGAGTCTAAACTTATTTTTTATGATTTAGGCTTAACAAGAAATCAGAGAAAAGCTTTTCAAGAAAAATTTGAAAAGGTGGAATATAGAGAGTTCTTATTTAGTAAATATCCTGCTTTTATATCTTCTAGAGATTCAGATAACAAAATTGGCTCATATGGGTGGAAGCCTCAAATTATAAATGAATGTTTAAATGAATATAATTCAAATACACTTTGGTTAGATGCTGGTTGTATTATTACAAAAAAACTATCGCTTATAAAAATCTTTCTTTCAGTTAAAGGCTTATATGTCGCAAGTAGCGTAGGAAAAATTTACCAATGGACACATAAAAGTTGTATTGAATATTTAGAATTTCCTCTTAAATATATAAATAGAAATAATTTTGCAGGTGGAATGGTCGGGGTTAATCCAAATAAAAAAATATGTAAAAAACTAATATCTGAATGGGCAAAATTAAGTATAGATAAAAATGCAATATCCCCTGTGGGAAGTTCAAGATTAAATCATAGGCAAGATCAATCAATCCTCACCTTATTAATTTACTTGAATAAATTAAACTTTCTAGTCAGTAGAACACATCAGATTTTTGGAATAACAATTCATAATGCTCCAGATAAAGTTTATGTGTGGCCAAGTAAAAAAAAGGAATCTACTTCAAGCTTTTTAAATGAGTGGGTGGGGAATAATCGACTCCACGTGACGCAAACTTATAAAAATGCAGAGTACATTATTTTTAGTGATTTCTCTTTGCTAAAGTCCATTCGATCTAAATGCAAAAATCAGAAAATTTTTTACCTTTCAAATAAAGAACTACATGGAGATATGATTAAAAAACTCGACAATGCATCAATAAATTATTTCACAACAACGAACAAAGATGGGTTGGATTTTCCGACAAACGATGGGAGTATTAATGTTGTCTCTTTATCGAATCTCTTAGAGAAAATATTGAGTAATTAATTGTATTTTCTTATTGAGCATAATTTAAAAAAAATGAATAAACTATGAGATTATGTTTTACTTATTAAAATTTTTGAAATTTATTAGTTTTTTATCATTAAATTACTATTTATTAGAGTTCAGCAGCGACTTAGATTATGAGCAATTATTGAAAGATTTAGAATTCTTAAGTATTACTAATCTAGCAAATGTAACGGTTTTCTTCTTAATTTCAAGCGGAGTTGTAATTGTAACTTTTGTAATCAAACAGATGTTAAGTCCATTTATTGAGATTTTTATCGATTATTATTATAGATTCAGTTTTTATGTCCTCATAAATATTCTATCGATATCTGCTACATTTATCACACTAAGAATTTATGGCTATTCAAGGTTGAATCTAATAATCTATCTACTTTTTGCTTCAATTGTTTTTGAGGTTTTTGATAGAGCTGAAAGAAAATTTTTGTAAATACACACCTCTCACAAAAATTTTTTAAATAAACATCGCAATATAAAAATTGTAAATTACTAATAATCTAGTTTAAGAAAAGATAACGACGGATTAAGCTTCAGTCATGCTTAAAAAATTTTTTAAATTATTCAACTTGCTAGGCAAGAATCACTTAGAATTTACTGGTCCGTATGAGTCTTGGCAAGAGGCTGCATCTAACTCATCAGGATATGATTCAGATATTGTAATTAAAAAAGTAAAAGAAGCTACTCAACAGGTATTGTTAGGAGATAAGAAATACGAAAGAGATGGTACAGCTTTTGACTCAACTCCAGAAAATAATACACTAATTAATCTACTTCAAAAATATGGGATAAGTGAAAAAAAAATAGTTGACGTTGGTGGTGGACTAGGAAGTTTATACATTAACTATAAAGAGTTTTTTGAAGATCAAGTTAAAAATTACTACATTATTGAACAAAAAAATTTTTGTATTGAAGGTGAGTTACTTGCTAAAAAATATGATCTGAATCTTAAATATCTTACTGACTTATCGCTTATTAATGAAGATATTGATTATCTGATTTGTTCAAGCTTTCTTCAATATATTGAGAATTGGAATGATTATGTAAATTTAATTATTAAAAAAAAACCTGAGTACATAATTATTGATAGGCATCCTTTAAGCAAAGATAGGTCTGAGATATATGTGCAGCTTAATACAGGATATTATGAGTCAGATGTTTCATATCCATTACATATTCTAGAAAAGCAAGACTTTTTAAGTTCATTTCATGGTTATGAGATGTTAGATGAATGGGATTCAGATTTTGACCCATTATACTTCAAAGGTTTTTTATTAAAAAAGTCTATCTAAGGCTAAACAATTTTATTAATTGTCTAGCTCGAAATATATATATTTTTTTATATCTTTTAATTTTCTGATTGCTAAAAAATTTAAATTTTAAAAAAAGTATTCTATAGTTCGATATTGAAATGTGTATTATTTTTTTATTTTTATAATTAGTTCTTTTCATAGACTCAACCCAAAATTTAGAACTAAGTGCATTTTCATCAAAATTCATTTTTTTGTAATTCTCATAAGTCTCCTCTAATAATTCTTCTGTAATCTCATCAAAAGAATCTACTTTTAATACCGGAAGAGTATCCGCGCAATCAAACGACTTATGGTTGATTACAACAGGATAGGAACCTGCATATAAAGTTTCCCATACTCTATGTGTGTCGTAGCCATTTCCAAATGGACACAGTACGAACTTTGAATTTTGTAACCTATTTAAATATTCATCTAAAGATAGATTTGGCTCGTCATATTTAACCCAGCTTAGTTTAGAAAATGTCCTAAAAACTTGGCTTCTAATATCTAAATTTGTATTTTTTTGAAAGTTTACATACAACAAGTATTTTTTGTTTTTACTTTGTATTTTTTGTGCCGATTGAAAATTTCTTATTAGTAAATTTTTTGGTGAATAGTCTCCGGAAAGACCTAAGGGAATGGAAATTAAATTTTTGGCATCAAAATTAACATGGGGTGAGTACCACTCAGAAATACAGTCAGGTTTTTGAAGATATAAATCTTTATTGATAGGGGTGTCTGACCAATTTGTAATTAATTTTAAATTATGAAGATTTTTTGTGTTTCGTAGAAATTGAAAAAGAAAAAGTACAAAATCAGTACTACAAAAGATTAAGTCATTCTCTTTAAGTTGAAATTCTTTCGTAATGTATATTATTTGATTTGCATCCTCTGAAAGGATTTGTATTTTATCTTTTTGTAAAAAACTATACTCTTGATGAGAAATAACTTCGGTAAATACGACATCACTTAACCTTGCAAAATTATTAGATGTTATGAAATTTTGTTTAGAGTTGTTATTATTTATCACTTTTAAATTCCATTATAAAGAAATGAGGTATTGTTTCCACACTTTTAAATTGTAATTAGAATAGATATATGAATTTACTAGTAACAGGATGTTTTGGATTTATTGGTTTTAATTTCATCAATAACCTATTAAAAGAAAAAGGTGACGATTTTAATATTATAGGAATTGATTCTCTTGAATCAAGCTGTTCAGCATACAATAAAGAGAGTCTCTCAAATACTAAAAACTTTACATATTATAAAACTAATATAAATGAAATAAAGGATCATAATATTCAAAATGTTGACTTAATTATTAATTTTGCAGCTGAAAGTCACGTAGATAATTCAATTTACAATCCAGGAGTTTTTATCGACTCAAACGTAAAAGGTGTAATCAACATGTTGAGGTTTGCATATGATTTAGAAGTTGAAAACTTCATACATGTTTCGACTGATGAGGTATATGGCAGCAGTGAAAAAAATTTTAATATCGAAACTGATCCCTTTAATCCCTCCTCAACATACTCGGCGTCTAAGGCTTCAGCTGAATTGATTATAAATTCCTTTGAGAAAACATTTGGATACAAAACTAAAATTGTAAGACCTGCCAATAATTATGGTATTTTTCAACAACCTGAAAAATTAATTCCTTACAGTATTGCAAATCTAGAAACAGGGAAAAATTTAGAGATATATGGAGAAGGCAAGAATATAAGACATTGGTTACATGTTGATGATACATTTTCAGCAATACTACATATAGCCCAAAATGGAGATCCTGGAGAAATTTACAATATTGGTTCAGAGTTTTATCTATCGAATATTGAAGTTGCCAACAAAATTCTTTCTCACTTTGGTTTAAATGAAAATCGATTGGATTTTGTAGAAGACAGACCAGGACACGATTTTAGATATGCAGTAAACATTGATAAATTGAAAAAACTTGGTTGGAAACCAACTAAATACTTTGATATAGAGATCGAAAAAACTATAGATTGGTATCTTGAAAATAAAGAGTGGTGGTTTAGTGAGTATCAGAACATTATAAACAACAAAAGAACAAAAAGAATGGGTGTAAAGTAACATGAAAACTGGTGGAATAATCTTATGTGGAGGATCTGGCACCCGACTACTTCCTACAACAAGTTATTTGAACAAGCACTTAATGCCTATTTACGACAAACCTATGATTTACTACTCTTTATCTATAATATTTTTATCTGGCATAAGAAATATAACTCTTGTATGCAACACAAATCAATTAAATATGTTTCGAGATTTATTAGGCAACGGAGAAGAATTTGGAGTAGAAATTACCTATTCTACTCAAGATGAACCTGAAGGAATTCCTCATGCAATAAACAACGCACTGAATACTAAACCTTATAGTAAATTTTTAACTGTTTTGGGTGACAACTTTATATTTGGTGAAAAGTTTTTTACGAGACTTGAAAAAATTTTTAATTCTACAGAAACATGTTCTATATTTTCTCAAAACGTTAAAAATCCAGAAAACTTTGGAGTTATTCAGCTTAATGAAAAAAATGAAATACAAAAGATTGTTGAAAAGCCTAAAGAGTATTTATCGAGTAAGGCAGTCATTGGATTGTATATTTTTAATTCGGATTTTCAGAATAAGTTTCTTGAGATTAACAAATCTGATAGGAACGAATTTGAGATAACTGATTTAATTAGGTGTTACGACAATAAACAAATTCTTCATAATCCCGTTGGAAGAGGTACAGCTTGGTTTGACATGGGAACTATGGAAGACTTCTATATTTCTAGTTCCTTTGTAAGAACAATTCAAGAACGACAAGGTCTTCTTGTTTGCTCTCCGCACGAAATTGCTTACAGAAATGGATGGATATCTAAATCAGAGTTATTTAATTATATAAATAAAATTGAGGGATCTGAGTACTCATATAATTTAAAGAATTCACTCAATTAGCTTAAAGTGAAAAATGAAATAACAGTAACAATAGTTATTCCAACAGTTAATAGAGCTGATAGGGTGCTGAATGCAATAAATTCTCTTAATGATCAAAAATTTGATGGGAAGATAAAGTGTGTTGTCGTAGATTCATCTGATAATGACAAAACTTCAAAAATTATCAGTGAAAACAGCTTTTCAAATAAAAAACTGGAAGTGAAGTATATTAAAAATAAATTTTCAAAAAGACCAATAGATAATTGGTTAATAGGAATTGAAGAATTTAAATCAGAATTTGGTAAATTTTTATGTGATGATGATTGGTTAGATCCAGATTTTATTTCAAAATGTCTAGAAATATTAAAAAATAAAAATGTAGATTGTGTGATTTCTAATATCTCTGTTGTAGAAGAAAATGGTTTTAGAGTAGATAATTACTATAAAACTAAGACAAGATTAGTAGATAAAAATAGTGTAATAAATTCTTTCTTAGGGATTGATAACATACTACCAGTGACTCCCACAGCAAGCCTTATGAGAACAAATATTTTAATTGAAAGTTTTTATGAATCTTTAAAACATATAGAGTGTACAAAAAATCTTTTTGGCTTTGATTTTTATATGAGCTATTACCCTGTTTTTCATGGAAAAGGAACCTACATATTTAATGATAATCTAGCTTTTTCATATGCTGGAAAGGATTCAATGACCCTCAATGTAAAAAAAGCAAAAATATCTTATTGTTATTTTTTTAGTTTATTGAATCTAATTCAATCAGTAGATTACAAAATAAGTTCAATACAAAAAAAAGCAATTCAACATAAATTATCTACTTTTAATTTAAAATCCTTGTTTTCAAAAGAATATAGAATCTTAAAAATTCATACTTCCTTCAAAGCCAGACTAAACATAGCTAAACTTGTTGAAGGACAAGTAAAAAAGTATTTTATATTAATTAAATACTTCTTGAAGGCTAGAAAATAATAAAAGATGTACGTAAAAAAGTTCATTGAGAATTCTCTAATCACAATTGACAGTGAATTGCATTCTATGGATCAAATAAACAATTTTTTCGATGAAATTAATTCTGAGCAAACTTTTAAAATCAAAAAAATTGGTGTAAGCAATTTAAAAGAATGGGATTTTGATAGAAATGGAGACCTTTCTCATGTTTCAAAAAAATTTTTCAAGGTTACTGGTGTAAATCATGAAACGGAAAAAACAGGTATCTTGTTACAAAGTGGAATTGGAACTCTTGGGTTGTTGTCTTGCATACTAAATGAAACAATGTATTTTTTAATTCAATTTAAAAAAGAGCCAGGTAATACCGTTACTGCTCAACTGTCCCCCACGCTACAGGCTACTATCAGTAACCAAAAAAAAGTTCATGGAGGCAGTCAGCCAGAATTCTTAGAAGAATTTTTAAATGCAACAAAACAAGAAATTTTAATTAGTAGAGAATTACCAGAACAAGGAAATAGGTATTGGAGAAAGTTTAATAAAAATACAATTCTTGTAAAAAACTATTTCGACTCAAAAAATAATTTTAAATGGATGACTCTTGGACAGATTTTAATGTTTTCTGAAAAAAATGATTCTATAAACTCTTGTTTAAGAAGTGTGTTGTCTTTAATTGATGTTAACTCTAGCTTTGATGAAGAAACATATAAAAAGGAAAAAGTACTAAATATAATTGAAAAAGACAAAGAAAGTATTCAACAAAATTCTTATCTGCGTAACTCTGTAAAAGAATTTTATGAGATAAAAAGTGATCGCATATATTTTAAAAATAATAAAGATTCTTTTTATATTGATGGTATTTCAGTAACCATAGAAGGGAGAGAGGTTCAAAATTGGGATCAGCCGATCATATTTGACCCATTTCTAGATGAATATTCTTTTGTTTCACTTCTGATAAATGAAAAAAGATATTACCTACTCAAGAAATATACTGATGCAGGTTATGTTGAGGGTTTTTGTTATGGACCCACTTTTGTAAGTAAAAGTAATGTAAACGATAACTCATTCGATTTACTTTTAAAAGAACTGGGCGGCATTGGTGTAGTTAAGAAAATCCGTGAACTCAGAATGTCTGAAGAGGGAGGAAGGTTTTATCAAACAAGTGTGAAACACTCATATTACGAAATTGTATTGGAGGCAGATAATTTCGCTCTAGATGGTTGGTCTGTTTTTGATGAAACGGAAATACAGGTAATAAATAATTTAGGATATTTAAACATGGAAGCTAGAAGCCTATTATTCTTATCTAATACAATTTTTTTGAAATGAAATTATTAATAATAGGATATTCGGATTTAGTAAAAAGAAAAATTATCCCTGCAATAGCAGAATTGAAATCAATCAGTACATTCGATTTGGCATCAAGTAAAAAAGCTGACTTTTCATTTAACAAATTAGAGAGTATTTATAAAGATTATTCCAAAGCAATAAATAGTTCAAATGCTGATTTGGTTTATATTTCTCTACCTAACAGTATGCATTTTAAATTTTGTGAAATTGCATTAAAAAATAATAAAAATGTGATTGTTGATAAACCAGCAATTCTAAATAAAAATCAGTTAGATGTGCTTTTCAACCTATCTAAAAAAAATAACCTTGCAATATCTATGAGCTGTATCTTTAACTATCACAAATGTTGGAGTAGGTTTAAATCTATGTCGAGAAATAACAACGAACATGGTTTGCTGTCTGCTCATTTTACTATTCCAGAATTAAAGAAGAGTAATATAAGAATGTCAAACAATCTAGGTGGTGGAGCTTTGAATGATATGGGGATTTATGCATCTACTGCTGGAAAATTATTTTGGGAATCCAAGGTTAAAAAATTAAGTCTAAATCTATACAAAGAAAAAAACTTAGTTAAAAGCTTCACCATTAATGCTAACTATGGAAATGGGAAAGATTTTATTGGGCATTTTGGTTTTGGAAAGACTTATAAAAATCAGATTAATTTTTATGGTTCAAAGTTTAGTACTGAGTATCAAAGAGTTTTTAGTCCCCATCCTGACTATGATTCGTATATAAAAAAAGAAACTCATAAATCTGAAAAATTATATAGAATTGGACAAGATGATACTTTCAAAAAATATATAGAGACCACTGTGAATAAATTAAAAAATAATAAGGCTGGGTTAAGAAATGAGTTCTACAGTTTAAATTTAGAGTATACGAATTTCTTATCTAATGAATAAACCAGAAAATATTAACGTTTGGTCTTACCTAGAAGAATACAAAAATTACGAATCTGAGGTATCTTTAATAGTTGAAAAAGTTTTCAAATCTGGAAGATTGATCCTCGGAGAAAATGTTCGTTCATTCGAAAACAATTTTTCTAACTGGATAGGTTCTAAATATGGCACAGGTGTTGGGAATGGAACAGATGCGATTAAACTATCTCTTTTAAGTTTGGACATTGGAGCAGGGGATGAGGTTATAACAGTTTCAAATACAGCTGTTCCTACTGTTTCAGCAATTATTGAAACTGGTGCAAAACCAGTATTTTGTGATGTAGAAGAAAATACATATAACATAAATACCGATTTGATTGAAGATTTAATTACTTCCAGAACAAAGGCAATTTTAATTGTTCATTTATATGGCCACCCTGCAAACTTAAAAGAGCTAATGAAAATATCTAAAAAATTTAACTTATTTCTAGTAGAAGATTGCGCACAGTCGCATGGATCAAAATATAATAATAAAAAAACTGGCTCATTTGGAGATATTTCTGCTTTTTCATTCTATCCTACAAAAATTTTAGGAGGGTTTGGTGATGGAGGTATGTGTGTTACGAACAAAAAAACTTTCGACGATAAACTTAAAATGTTGAGATTTTACGGAATGAAACAACAATATTACTCAGTAATACCAAAAGGGGTGAATACAAGACTAGACGAAGTACAGGCTGCAATCCTAGATTTTAAACTTAAAAGACTAAATAAAGACATTGTCAGAAGAAGGCAAATAGCTCGTATGTATAGAAAAGAACTGAAAGACACTGAGCTTGTTTTACCAGTAGAATTGGACAACTATTACCATTCGTATTATTTATATGTAGTACGCCATAAAAATAGGGATTCAATAATTAAAGCTCTCGAAAAGTTAAATATATTTCTCAACATATCTTACCCTTATCCAATTCATACGATGCCACCTTTTAGTAAATACAAAAAAAGTAAACTCGATATTACAAATAGACTTTCTAAAGAAATTTTTAGCCTCCCTATGTATCCTGGAATCTCTGACAATAAAATTGAGATTGTAACAAAAGTTTTAAAGAAGTTATGTTGAAAGATAGGCAGAGAAACAAATTTATAGATTCACTGCTTGTTAAGTATTTTTCAAAGAAAGGTAACCTCACTTATTCTCTAGATAGCATTCTCTCAAAAGAAAAAGTAATAATACATACTCACCTGGGATTAGGAGATAATATTATTTGCAATGGTCTTGTAAATAAGCTTTCACATTATTTTGAGGAGATACATTTACCTGTCAAAAATAAGTACTCAGAAATGATAAGATTTTTATATAAAAATAATTCTAAAATTAAATTTTTTGAAGTTTCTTACTCAAACTCTACTTATGACGTATTAATGCACTCATACAAACAATCACTCCCGTTATTAAGAATAGGATTTGAATCACAAAATAATGATAACTTTAATGTTGGTTTTTATGAACAAATCAACTTTGACTATGCTGACTCTTATGTGCATTTTGATTTACCCTTAGATCCCGATAGATCTTCAAAGCTTTATGATCACTTGATTAATTATTATGAAATAAATGACCAAAAATATAACTTGGTACATGATGAATCACATGATAATAAATTTGATCTAAAGAATACAGAAAATTTTAAATCAATTTATGTTTCAAAGGACTCTGATCTGTTTAACAATATGCTTCTATACAATAAAGTAATTGAAAATGCTCGTGAAATACACTGTATAAATAGTAGTTTTTTTCACCTGGTTGATAGAATCTCAACAAATGCAAAGCTTTATTACCATGATGTAAGATTTACTAACTTCCAACTTCCTCATAATTGGGAACGAATACATTATCACTAGACATTAAGTATAAAGTTTCCCATCTCCATGACCTGAGTCATAATAAACAAGTGGAGTATCAATATAAAGTAAATTAGTTAATTGAAGTAGGCCTAGCCAGCAGTCGTAATCTGCAGCAACTGGCAATCCCCTAAAACCTCCAAGTCTATCAAATATATTTTTTTCAACTATAACGCTGGATAGTATAACGCAGTTGTGAACAGACAAGAATTTTTGATCCCAAACATTTGGGAATATACCTTTTTTCAAGTATCCCGAATTTTTATATTTTTTTTTCAAAGTGCTTAAAAATCTTTCACTGTTGTACCGTTGATACTGTTTACTAGATTCAAAGACTCCACTTCCAAAGTATCCCTCTGTAGATGAAAATATGAAGTTTTTATCAAGCATTGCAGTTATTTGAATCTCTAATTTTTCTTTCATCCACATATCATCATCATCTAAGAAAGCTAGAAAGTCTCCCGTTGCTTGCTTAGCTCCAATATTTCTAAGTGGTTGTCTTGACCCACCCCAATCTGGAGTTAACTCTTTGTTAACATGTATTACTTCAACACCTTTAGGATATTCAAATTCTTTATACTCTTTCTCAGATGAACCGTCGTTGACCACTATGATTTCAAAATTATCATATGTTTGCTCGTAAACACTGTCCAAAGCATTTTGTAAATATTTAAATCTATTATAACTTGGTATTATTACACTAATCTTTGGTCTTTTCATTTTAAATACCTACCCAATTTCTATTTTTAATTTTAGCAAACTCATCTCTTTTCCAGTCTTTTGGATAAATTACTCTTCCAATTTCACTGGAGTTAAACAAGGCAGGTAACAGTGAAAATGTACTATTACTAATAATATAATTTTTGAATGTTAGTAGTCTTTCAAAATCTCTTAAATTTGAATACTCACCGTCTTCATAGTCATGAAAAATATCAGCACTTTTAAAAAGGGGGTTATTTTTTGCCCAATTAATATCATCTGAAAAAACTTGAAATTTAAAGTCTTCCTCTTCAGATCTAAGAATATCTAATGCTTTAGAATAGTAACTTTCGCTAAGATTTCTTCCCAAACTAATGTAGTCCCCTCTTCTTACATGGAGTGCAAATGTATTGTTATCTACATCTTTCGAAGATCCCTTGTTTGTAAATGACACTGTGTTTTTCAGTGAAGTTTTTAAATAGTCTTTATTATTAAGAATTAAATCAAAGTTTTGCCAATGACCGGTTATTCTGTTTAACTTTTTAAGATTTTTAATACTGAAGGTTCTTTCATTGTGCCAAATTACATGCTTGTTTAATAATCTCTGTATTCTTTTACTAGAATCAAAAGACTTTATAAATGATGAATCAAAAAAATTAAAAAACAATTTGTCAGTAGTTCGAAGAGGCCTAAACCCAAATGATTGTGGATTGAGAATAGTTTTTCTACTAATAACATCTCTATTCATCACTACTTCATTGTACCTGGTAGAAATAAAGACATTTTGTCCCTGTTGCTCTAAATTTCGAGCAAAAGCATATTGAAAAATCTGATTTCCAATACCTCCATATATATCGACTATTGCTCTCTGCATGTTCAAACTTTTAACTAAAAATAATAATTGATACTATTTTAATAAATAAATTTCTAGGTTTTAAAATTATACTTTTTTTTTATTTTTCTTGGGAACATAACACCTAATATTTTTTATAACTTTTTGTCTCTATTATTTCAGAATTAAAGAAAGCGTTGACTTGATTTTTATAAGAGAATCTTTCATCATTTAACAGATAAACTTTTCTTGCTAATTCAACAAAAGAAGTGTCGAATTTTTTATTCTTTTCAAGTTCTCGCAAATTGTCTTCTACATTCCATAGAATCGTATTAACTTTCTCTAATTTAATTAGGAAACCTTTTACCTCTTTTTCATCATAATCAAGAGAATCCAAAATAGTTAGTAGACTATTAAGTTCATGTTTGATGTTAAATTGCTTATTTAAATCATTTATTTTTTGTTTTTTGATTTTTAAAATTGATATTTTATCTAAAAGTTCACCAGCTGATATGGGGCATTCAATTTTCATAGTTTTAGTTTATCAATAGAAATTAATAATTCTTTAAAATTAGTTTTTTTAATTGATACAACCTAAATTTAACTACCTTATATTTGCTCTTTAATTTATTTTTAAAAGTTCTTTTGTTTAAAAAATAAGAATAGTATGAATTATTTCCACGTACTTCGATAGAAATTTCGGAATCAATTTGTTTATTTTTCATTTTTTTTAACCAATAGTCAATATTTAGAAAATCTAAAGTAGTTTGTTTTGAGATAATTTTTTTATATTCTTCATTTAGGAATTCTTCTGTAATCTGATCATATTCATCAACAAAAATCACAGGTAATTCTTTTAGAGGTTTATAAGTATGGTGATACTTTACGACTGGTGTTGATCCAGAATACAGAGCTTCCCAAATTCTGTGTGTATCTATACCGTTACCCCATGGGCAAAGTATAAATTGATATTGTTGCAGATTTTTCTTATATTCTTGAAGTGAAATTTCGTGATCTTGAATTTTTGTCCATTCATATGGTCTTAAAGAATTTTTTAGATTGCCCCGATGTTTTAGATTCGTTTGTTCATTAAAATTAACATAAAGTTTTAACTCTTTATTTTGTTTAAAATCAGATAAATTTATAAAATCTTCTTGAATCAAATTCTTAGGTGAATAATCATTTGCTATTCCTAGTGGTAGGGGGTAAATATTTTTGTAATTAGACATTAAGTTAGTAGCGTACCAAGATGATATTATTGGAGGTTTTTTTTTAGCGATTTTTCGATCAATTATTCTGTCGGATTGAGAGCTAATTAAAGTAAAATTAAATTCTTGATTTAAGTTCTTTATATCTTGGAATAAACATTCGAGCATATTGGCGTTACAAAAAATAACGGAGTTTTGATAGAAAGTTATTCTATTCTTTTTATAAAAAATAAATCTATCATTGTTGTCAATAATTGAATAATCTTTTAATTCAAGTTTTTCAAAATCTTCTAAAGAAATTACTTCTGAGTATACAATATTTGATTCTGATGCAAAATTTGTACTATTTACTAACTTCAAATTCTCCATTTATAGTCATCTTAATATCATAAATCTAACTTAATAAATCTTTTATAATTAAATAATGCTAAATTTTGTATATTGTTTTGACAAGAACTACAACTTTCAGGCATTAACTTCAATAAATTCTTTACTAGAAAATTGTGAAGAAGAAATTTCAATTTATATAATACATAATCAACCTAAGACTCTAAATTTAGATCTTATTATTCATAAGGAAAAAGCTAATATTCATCTGTTGATGATTGATACAAATAAGTTCGAATTTCCTAATTTACAAAATGCCCATGTTTCTGAAGCAACATATTTCAGGTTGTATATATCTAAGCTTTTACCGACAGATTTAGATTTTATAATTTACATAGATTCAGATATTATTTGCATAAAAGATCCAACAAAAAATATAAGAGAAACAATAAGAAGTCTTAAGAAATCAAGTCAATATATAGCTGCTAAGACTGAGCTCATGAGAGATGAATCAATAATTGAAAGCCTTGATAGATTTAATGCACTTGAGATGAAAAATAATCGATACTTTAACGCTGGAGTCTTAATTATAGACTTTCAATACTGGGTAAATAATAACATTGAAGAAACTCTTTTTCAAATATTAAGAAATTACTACAAAAATATTAAGTTTTGGGATCAAGACATATTAAATAAATTTTTTGACGGCAGGTATGTGGAATTGAAAAATTCTTGTAATTATGAATTTGGAATTTACAACAAGGACAAGTATGAACAACAATTTTTAGATGAAGATATAGAACTTGTTCATTTTAATGGTAAAGGTAAACCTTGGAATGTTCAAAATATTATGTTTGATAGTACTGAAGTGTACCAATCTGCATACAGAAAATTAGGTATAGGATATTACCATATAACATTTCCTAGAGAACTAAGGTATCTAAAAATATTCCTAAGATATATATTTTCTCTAAAATTTTTAAATTTACCTAAACCTTTTAACTATCTATTTGAAAGTTTAAAAGCTTTAATAAGAGCAACTTTAAGGCTTTAATGTCTTAAAATCAAAAAAACTTTCTTCTAATACTCTTAGAATCATCGTAACCGCCCAAAACATCAACAATGTTCCATGCAAATCAGAACTATTTTCACCTTTTGAAAATCTAACATTGTAATAATGTGTTTGGGAATTATTTTTAAAGTATGAAAAACCACCCTCATCTTTTTTGTAGTGGACTCTTATTATATCTAGTAAAGCCAAGAGATAGCTTGCTACATCATTTTTTCGATATTCGGTGACATCTGAACACTTATATAATATATACACCATGTCGACAATATCACAACCTTCACTGTTCGGATTAATAGAAAGGCAAGTTTCAATTAACTGCTTGGGATAATGAATCTTTTCATCCAGCCAATCAAGAGCAGTTATTATTTTCATAGCCCCGTTAATTTTTTCGCTGTTGCTGGGATTATAAGCTGAGTTGTAATACAAACCATTTTCTTTATTTATAAGGTTTTCAATAAATTCAAGAATAAAAATTTTACTTTCCTTAAATTCGTGCTCACTTAACTGAGTTTTTGAAAATACGCTCAAAGCAGCTAGTTGAGCTCCACTTGTCCATGGAAAGTTCCAATTTAAATCTCTCAAAAACTTATTTATTTGTTTTTCACCCTTTGGAAACGCGCTGAATTTTTTAGTATTAGTTCTACCAATTTCATATAAAGTAGATATAGATTGTTTTGTTTCTGCTCTTATGTATTCGGCTTCTTTAATAATGTTATTTTTATAGTTAGTATTAAGAAAAAAATTTGATGTAGTTTTTAATTTAGATTTAATTTTATTTTCTTTGTTTTGTTCCCTAAATTTATCAATATACACCTGGTCAACATATGAGTGTTTTGGGTATTTTTTATTATCTTGTTGGAAACTGTTAATGTAGTCTGCCCAAATATCTAGTTCTTTTTCACTAAAGTTATCAATGCTATCCATAAGTTTGTAAATTTTTAGAGCATAGCAAGAAAAACCTAGTTCTATATTTTTTTTAGAATCTCCCACATTAGATAAATTTGGACTATAGATGTGTAAATTGTTTTTATCTTGTAAATTTTCAACATATTCAAGTACAGACTTATCTAAATTTTTAACCCAATTCATTGTTATTTTGATAAAGCCCTATAAGTCTATAATCACTGAAAGAAATGAGCTTAAAATTATTTTCAACTAGAAATTTATTAACTTCAACTACAGTGTTTTCGGCGCTTTCTCCCCTTTCTGAGCCAAAATCTACTGATACATACTCTATATGTTGAATCATTTTTTTTGCTCCTAACAAGATCTCTGGCTCATATCCTTCTGCTTCTAGTTTTAGAAGCTTTATTTTATTTGGAATATCTAAATCATCCAGTCGTGAAGTTTTTACAATTTCGAATTTATCTTTACCAAAATATATAATTGAGGAATTTCCTCCAACCCTATCAAGAAATAGTTTTTTTTCAGTCGACTCATCTGATAATGCTACGTTAATAAAGTAATCAGTATCTTTAATTTTGTTTTTCTCTAGACACTCAAAGGTTTCTTTATCAGGTTCGATACCTATGTAGTTAACATTTATTTCCATTAAGTTAAAAGCCACATTTAGCTCTCCAACATTTGCACCACAATCAATAACAACATCTCCTTCAGTAAAAGCTATCTTTTCAAGACAATATGATGAGAAAATTTTTTTGAATATCTCTTGTTGTTGACTAATTACTCTAGATATTCTTTTATTTGGATAAAAAATTGTGATATTTTCTGTAATTTTTTTATAATAATGTTTTCCATCAAAATATATAGCTGCGTGGCGTGGAAGTAAGATATTAATTAATTTGCAAAATAGCGATCTCTCAGTAAAAAAATAAACAAATTGAACTAATTTTCCATAAATTATAAAAAATAATTTGGTTATGAAATTCATACTAGACACATCAAAGATGTTCAGCAAAAAAATTGGCAAGTTTATTATCGTATAACTTTTATTGTTCATATGTATACATTTAATATTACTATATTCTATTTGATATAATCTTTATGTAGTTTAAGGAGAACATATCAAAATTTTAGTATTTGGGAGTAACGGATTAGTAGGTTCATCATTAGTTAGGAATCTATCAAAAAGTGATAATTATGAAGTAATTTCTAGCACAAGAAGTGAAGTAGACCTTTTTGATCTTGATCAAACCAAAATCTTTATAAAATCACAAAAACCAAACATTGTGATAAATGCAGCAGCAAAGGTTGGAGGGATACATGCAAACAACACCCAGAGAGTCGACTTTATTCTAGAAAATTTAAAAATCAACATGAATATTCTTGAATCGTGTATTTTTGATAATCAAATAAAAATTATCAACCTAGGTAGTAGTTGCATTTATCCTCTTGAAGCAAAAAATCCTATCCATGAGAACTCTATTTTTGATGGAAAATTAGAACCAACTAATTCTCCGTATGCGGTAGCTAAGCTTTCGGCAATCGAAATAGGAAATTCTTTATCTCAACAATACGGACATAAAGTTGTTAACTTAATGCCTACGAACTTATACGGCCCTAAAGATAACTTTAATCCTTTGAATAGTCATGTAATACCTGGTTTAATTTTTAAATTTCATGAAGCAAAGTTTGAAAAAAAAGATATTGTTGAAATATGGGGTGATGGAACACCTTTAAGAGAGTTTTTGTATGTAGACGATTTTTCAGATGCGATTAAATTTATAATTGATAATAAGATTACCGATAGTCTTATTAATGTTGGTAGCTCTAATGAGGTGAGTATATTTGATCTAGCAAAGATGATAAGTAAAACTGTTGGTTTTAATGGAGAAATTAGATTTGATACAACCAAGCCCAATGGAAATTTGAGAAAACTTTTAGATAGCTCAAAAATTAATAATCATGGCTGGTTTCCTAAAACTGATCTTGATGAGGGGTTAAATAAGACTTATATTTGGTTTTCAAATAATTTAAGCACTTTAAGGAATTAAGAAATATTCCCAACTTGGATTAAGAAGATTTTGATCGATTAACAACTTTTCTCTTTTAGCATTTTCAATGTCTTCTTTTGTCATCATTGTTACCAGTTCGTTAAAGGTCACTTCTGGTGTCCAATTCAACTCATTTTTCGCTTTTGAAGGATTGCCTAGAAGATAGCCTACCTCATTTGGTCTAAAGTATTTCTCAGAAATATTAATGTAATCTTCGAAGTTTAAATTTACATATCCAAAAGCTATTTCTAAAAACTCTCTAATTGTGTGGGTTTCTCCAGTTGCGATTACGAAATCATCAGCTTTGCTATGGTTCAACATTAGCCACATAGCTTGTACATAATCTCCTGCGAACCCCCAATCTCTCGATGCCTCAATATTTCCTAACGTTATTTTTTCTTGAATTCCTGTGACTATCCTACCAACAGCTTTAGTAATTTTTCGTGTAACAAAAGTTTCTCCCCTTAAAGGAGATTCATGATTAAAAAGAATGCCGTTGCTACAAAACAAATCATAAGATTCTCTATAAATTTGTGTGATGTGATGTGAAAAAACTTTAGAAGCAGCGTATGGACTTTTTGGATTAAGTATTGAGTTCTCATCCAGCATTTCCTCAGCATCTCCCCCAAACATTTCTGAAGAAGAGGCTTGATAAAATTTTATATCTTTATCTGAATTCTTGATTGCTTCAAGTAAAGCCATTGTTCCCGTGTTTCCAACAGTTGCTGTATACATTGGGTTCTTAAATGAAACTGCGACATGAGACTGTGCTCCTAAATTATATATTTCATCAGGTTGGATTTTATTCACCAGACTGGTTAAAGACGACGGGTCTGATAGATCTGAATAATACAAACTCAACTTTTTATCCCTGGAGTATTTAGAAATTAATGAATCTATTCTAGAAGTGTTAAATGTAGAAGCTCTTCTTATGGTGCCATGGACTTCATAACCTTTTTCAATTAAAAGTTTGGAGAGGTAGTAGCCATCCTGTCCCGTAATTCCTGTAATTAATGCTTTTTTCATTCTTTATTATCATAATCAAGAGTCAAAAAATAACCTAAAAAACTAAAAAATATTAATGGAAACTGTACACCCTCCATGGTTACATCAAGAGATGATACAACTAGCAAAGGTGTGAAGTATATTAAGAAGTTAAGTTTGTTATATTTTTGGGTCCAACGAATAAAAATTATATAATAAAAATAAATAAATAATGTGACTTGAGTCAAGCCCCCTCTTCCGAGAATATTAAAAAAATAGTTGTGAATATTTTCATTCAGTCCATCCCTTCCAAGTCTTCCAGGTGCGGTTGGATCTAACATAATTTCATAAACTTCTTCGTATGCAAAACCAAAGATCAACTTATTTTTATTGACTAAATCATCAATTAAATCTTGCCAAATATCAAGTCTCCAGTTTGTTGTACTATCTAAAGAATAAATTCTTCCATTTTCAAAATAAAATGTTAAAAATCCTTGTGAAATGTTCTTACTTTTGACAACGTCTTCTTTTATTGCCTCATTAACTGCTTGAATTTCAATATTTTCAATGTTTTTATTGAAGTCGAAATCTGTTAAAATAGACGATGATCCATAAAACAATAAAACACCTAGTAATAAACTAGATACTACTTTTAACCTATTCTTGAATATATATTTTCTAAAGTTTATGAAACTAAGCAATATAAAAATAGAAGCACCCAAAACGGAACCTCTGCTTTGTATCAAAAAATAGGGGGCTACTAAAGCGCTAGAAACGATAAATGTAAAATAACTAGTGTTACTATCTTTTTTGTAATTGTTTATAAGAGAGTTGAAAATAACTAAGATAAGCAATAAATCTGCTGCCTTAATGAACTGAAACTTATCTGAATAAACATTAAAAATATCCATGATAAAATTTGGATAGTTAATGAACGTTATGAAATAGCTAGCAGACAAACATATTCCAACGATAAAAGCAAGGAATTTCAATTTAAGTCTAGACAATAAGATGTATCCAATAAATATATATCCTAGTGACCAGATAAACGAACTATTTCTCAGAGTCGAAGAACTAAGATTTGAGATATCTCCTGACATTAACACGATAAAAAAGCTTAAAACGATTACGCGAACAATATTGATTATTTTTTTTTCTTCCAAGATTTGAAATTTATTTATGAAATATTGTGAAAATAAAAGAAAACATACAATGAAACCTGTTGCTATGTAAATTTTTCCAATTTGAAATCCTTTTATGTATATGCCCACAAATGATCTCATGAAAATCATCGTGAAAAAAAGATTCGATAGAAAAAATAAAGTCAAAAAATTTAAAATTTTTGCATATAAGTTTCTACTTGGCAATATAAACATCTACTATATCTTAATATGATGAAGAATATTTCTTTTGTATTTAATGAAGGTAGAAAAAAAAGATTAAGCTCTGATAGAAGTGGGCCAAAAGAATTCTTTTATTCATTTGAAAAGTTTCAAAAAGATTTTCCATCGACTACTTTAATCGAAATGGACGTCCAGCAAACAGGTGTTTTGTCACTATTTTTTAAAATAATTAGAAAATTTAGCAAAATTCCAATATTTACAGAAAACTTACTAAAAATTTCAACAATACGTACAATTTTAAAATCAGATATCTTAATAGCAACAAATCAGAATATTGGTTATTCCCTTGTCCCATTTTTATACTTTAAAAAAAAGTTCAGACCAACGAATCTTTATGTTTTTTCCATGGGTATTTTAGAAAATATAATTGATTCAAAAATTAATAAGTATATTATTCACTCATTGTTAAAAAATTCAACAAAATTACTTTTTATAAGTAAAAACGAATATAAAAATGCAATATCAATTTTTCCAAATTTTAAAAATAAATTCAAATATATCCCATTTTGTATAGACACTGATTATTGGCATAGTGATGTGGAAAAAACATCCCAAAAAAAAATTTTATTTATTGGGAATGATAGATTTAGAAACTATGACCTATTATTAGAGATTGCAAAAGAGATGCCTGATTTAAGCTTTACTCTCTTAACAAATAAGATCACTGAATGTAGCTTGGAAAATGTAAAACTTCTTAATGGCTCTTGGAAAGAAAATAAAATAACTGATTTTGATGTGAAGAAACTTTATGAAGAAAATTATCTTACAATATTGCCGATAGTTGAAACAAACCAGCCAAGTGGACAAAGTGTCTGTCTGCAATCTATGTCACTGAAAACTCCAGTAATAATCTCAAAAACTAAAGGTTTTTGGGATGAAGATAATTTTATAGACGATGAACATATAGTTATAGTAAAAGAGAATACGGTTGAAGCTTGGGTCAAAGAAATCAGAAACCTTGTAAATAATATAGAAAAATATTCACTGATCTCAAGAAATGGAAAAGTGTTGATAGATGAAAACTTTAATTTAGAAATTTTATATAAAGCTTTAAAAAATGAACTTATTTTTTAAATTTATTATATAAATCTTTTATAGGGGTAGGTTTTTGTTTTTTTCTATTTTCAATAATAGTTTTTTTGTTTTTTAATAAATGTGTAAAAAATTCAACATATTCAAGTGACATCTTGTCTGAATTTCTTGGGTAGAGGGAAGCTTTTTTAATAAGCTCATCATAATTATTAATTGATGAAAGTAATATTTCCTCAAAATTGTCTATGTTGTATTCCATGCCATATCCCTCACAATATTCTTTAACTCCCCCGCTGTTTATATAGAGCACTGGAAGACCGCACTGTCCTGCTTCAATATGATGGTTACCTGAAGGTTCGTTTAAAGATCCTGTAATATACATATGACTTTTTTTTATTTGATCCGCCAATTGCTGCCCGCTCAAAGGTTGTGTGATTATGGAGTTATTAAGCTCTAAACCTTCTGGCAATCTACCTATAAAATTAAAATCAATAAGATTTCCGAACTTCTTACTACTTAGTAATTTATCGAATAATTTATACACTTCGAAACCCTTATTCCAGTTGTCGCTCCAATGATGCGTAGCAAATCTAATTTTTTCACTTTTATTCCATAACTTATAGTTTTTGTTATTGAATAATGCAGAATCTGCACCAGCTAATATTACAGAGTTGGGTTTTTCATTAACTTCACCCATGTTAATATACAACTCTTTAATCCAAGTGCTTACAAAAATAGTTGCGTCTGAAACTTTGTTTGCATATGCAATATACTTATTTATATAACTAGTATCTTTGTGCTCATCACATTCATTAATCCTATGAACAACAATTGCAGAATTGTTCTTGTATTTTAAATAATCTAGAACATCATAATTTGTAAAAGAGGATGACGGTGAGGTTTTTCTTGGTTCAGTAAGGATTATAATATCTAAATCTTCGTCTTTTAGATCAAATCTGACCTCATGCTCATTTTTTAATAAAAAGTTAGAAAGATTTTTTGCAAATAAATTACCTCCGCCCCAAGGTCCATCTTGGATTTTAGTACCAATACTAACTTTCATAAATTTCCTGAAACATTGACTTGTAGTTAGGGAATGTATATTCCATCGTATACTTATTAACATTATTAAAAGCAGTATTGATATCAGTACGCGCTTTTTGAAAATTCTCAAAATCATAAATAGATTTTTCAGAAAGTATTTCTTTAGCAATACCAACATCCGTAGAAATTATAGGTGTTTTTGTTATTGCAGATTCATAAATTGAAAAAGGACCACCTTCATATCTTGATGTAACCAAATATAAATCTAGAATATTATAAAGCTCATTAATTGAATTTTCAGTTACCATTTTAAAATAATAATATTTGATATTATTTTTATCTAATTCGTTAATGACATAATTCCTCCTAGTTCCTGTTAAAACAACAGCAACTTTAGGTTTAATGGATTTATAATGCTTAACAATTTCAATAAACCTATCAGGTCCCTTTGAAAGTTTTGGTAGATTTGGATCGTGACCTTCTGAGTCTCTTTGAAAAGATCCTATCAAAAATTCATCACTGTTTATTTTATATTTTTGTTGAAGATTGGAAACAGAAGAAATATTGAACCATTTTGTGGCATCTATCCAAAAAGGAAGTGTGTATATTTTTTTATCAGTTAACTTTCTAAGTTGTTCTGTAGATTTTTGAGACGGACAATGATAGAAGTTTACAAATTGATCTCTTGTATAAAATAATTCTTTTTCATCTTGAAATTTTTTTTCATCAATATGGTGAATTGTGCATACTGTTATTTTATTCTTTAAATTTTGTCGATTTATATGTTTCCATGTCCAAGGTGCAATCATCCAAATAATATCCGATTTACTCTGAAAATTAGTAATGTGTTCTTTGTTGTTTGAGATATATTCTTTTCTTAATCTATCTACAATCCAATTCTCATTTAGTTTATTTAAAAATATCTTAAATTTTTGTTCCGATTTCATTATGTTCTAAGATTAATTATTTTTATTTTTTAAAAATATAATTTTTTAGAAGATTTGAACTATTTTTTATTTCTAGATTTGTTTTTGACTTTTTCTTGCTAATTTGAAAAAATAGTCTTGCTCTACTTTTTTATTTGAAGATATATTATCTTTAGTATTTAATATATATAGTGGTTTTCTCAAATTTTTAACTTTAATTTTCATATTATGTATATCTAGAAATAATCTATAGTCTTGGGCGTACTTGTAATCTTCATTGTATCCACCCAATTTATCTAGTAGTTTTTTGTCAATGAGTAATGTTCCATGAATATACGGATTTTTTAATCTTATAGTTAGGCTTGTAGGTAGATAATACGATAACCCAGGGATGGTCCTTCGTATATTTTGTTTTATTTTTGCTCTGGCTGTGACTACTTGATATTTACTTAAAAATTTTACTTGCTCTTCTAGCCTTTTATCTTTGCTGATGTCATCAGCATCTTGTCTTGCTATATGGGTGCCGGATGCCTCATTAATTAATTTATTTAGTGAGGTAGTAAGACCTTCATTTTTTTTATTTTCAAAAATTTTTATACGTGTGTCTATACCTTTATATTTAGTAATTTTCTTATATGAGTCATCTTCAGATGCATCATCGAGGATAAGAAATTCAAAATTAGTGTATGTTTGTGAAAGTATACTCTTGATTGCATCTTCTATTGTTTCAGAAGCATTGTAGACGCTCATAATGACAGAAATTTTAACTTCCATAATTAATTATTTTTTCAAGTTGATTATAGATTGTATTAGGTGAAAGAAGTTGTTCGATGTATTTTTTATTCTCAACAGACCAGATTTTTAAGAGTTCTTTATCTGAAAGTAAATTCAATTTTAGAATTAAATCCTGATAGTCATGTTGTTTAAACTGTAAAGGATAATTTTCAGGATAAAATTCGGATATTCCACCAGTTGATGGAAATATTGAAGGAACTCCTAACATTGAAGCTTCACACAAAATAGTTGGTTGGCCTTCAAATAGTTTAGTTGCAGTTATCACTGCAATAGAATTCTTTATTAAGTCTAAGACTTGATTATTACTCTTGTAACCTAAGAATTCAACATTTTTTGATTTGTACTTATTAGAGAGATATTCTAAATCAGGACCATCACCAACAACTTTTAGGACTATATTTTTTATATTTGAATTAGCATGAGAGGAAATAAGTTCTTCAACTCCTTTCTCATTTGAAATTCTTCCAGCATAAATAATATAGTCTTTTACTAAATCATTAGATTTAACCATTACTTCCTTTAAGGGATTCCTTGAAGTAAATACTTTTAAGCTATCAATATTAAGGTCTTGTATAAATTTATTATGAAATTCTGTCAGGACTAATATTTTAAGGTTGAATTCCCTTAAAATCTTTATATATTTTTTGCCAAATCTGTTTACTAAAAATGATTTTATATATGAATCTTTATAGTATTTATTAAATAACCTATTTTTGTTATTACTCATACCACAGGCATTACATGGACGATCTCCATTAAGATGAGATGAAGAAAAAAAAGATTTTGTACAATAATATCTAAAATTATGTAACTTTAAAATAACTTTGCTATCAAATTTATTTAGAATTTTAAATATCCCAAGGGAACCAGCAAACCATAAATTGTGGATGTATACAACATCTGGTCGAAATGTAGTCATCATATAAAAAACTTTTTTGTTTGATTGAAAATTATAATTAAAAAAGAGAGCAAGCACAAGAGAGGTGAAATTTTTTATATTATTTGAAAAGTATAAAACCTCAACATTATAATTTTTCTCTAAAAACGCAACTTCATTTTCGACAGCAATATCTTCACCACCTAGATTTTGATACTTTGTATGTATAACTAATACTTTTTTCATTAATCTAAATCTAGTAATCTTTTAATAATATTATTTATTAACATTAAATTTGTGAAAGTATTACTTTTATTTACATTCGGGGTTTCTTTAAAAGATTGGTTTGATTCCGGATTACTTTCAAGAGAGTTAAAAATATACAAAAACCTTCATAGGAAATATAATGTCTCTTTCATATTTATTACTTATGGCTCAAAAGAAGATTTAGCGTTTGTAAATGAATATGACTTTATTGAGGTAATTCCAGTTTATGAATACTTAAAAAAGAAAAAAAATGTATTTTACAATATTATTTATCTATTTTTAAATTTTAATGGGGTTTTAAAAAAAACAGGTGCTCAGTTTGACCTCATTAAAACAAACCAATTAACCGGAGCTTTGTTGGGGGTGGTTGCCAAGATCAAGCATAAAAAACCCCTTTTTGTTAGAACTGGATATGATTTATTTCTATTTGCCAAAAAAGATAAAAAAAATATTTTTAAGCAGATATTGTATTACTTATTGACTTTTTTTTCTTTAAATTATTGTAATTTATATAGTGTCTCATCAAAAAGTGACTTTGAACATATATCAAAAAACTATTTTTATAAGAAAAAAAAATTAGTAATAAGATCTAATTGGGTAGAAGTAGAAAATTATAATGTCTTAGAAAAACATAAAAAAAAGGAATTCCTTTCAGTCGGAAGATTGGAGCCCCAAAAAGACTTTGAGTATTTAATAGAATATTTTAATAAAACAGACCTCATTTTAAATATCGTCGGCGATGGTAAACTTAGAAATTCACTCGAATCAATCTCAAATAACAATATATTGTATCTGGGCAGACTTCCACATGAGAAGCTACTAAATTTATACAAAGAGTTTAAGTTTTACATAACTAGTAGTGACTTTGAGGGTAATCCGAAATCACTTTTAGAAGCTATGTCTAGAGGGTGTATAGTGGTTGCTCCGGATATTAAAAATATAACTGAAATTATTACTAATGGTAAAAATGGAATTTTATACTCAAAAGATAAAGATAATCTAAATATTTTGTTGCAAAGTATTAGCAAAGAAAATATTGAACATATATCCAGTAATGCGTTTGAATTCATTAAAGAGAATTACTCATTAGAAAGTTCTACTGAACAGGAATACGAAGATTATCTCAATTTATTAAAAAATTAAAAGCTATCATTCATAGTCAACGTAGCGCTTACCTTTCTGTACAGATACCATAATATGATTGTCGTAGGCAAAATCATCTTTATTGTGAGTCGAGTTGATGATTGTTAATTCTCTACTATGAAGTATTTTAAATATTAGTTTTTTTGAATCTGTATCTAAATTTGATGTTGATTCATCCAACAGTAAGATTTTAGATTCATTTAATATTGATCTTATAAATGAAATTTTTTGAAGCTGGCCAGAGGAAAGAGATTTATTATTTATTAATTTATCAAGATTATGATCTTTATGATTATCAAAGTTAAATTCAGAAAGAAGATTTTTGATTTTTATGTCATCAACTTTGTGATTATTGCCATATAGTAAATTTTCCCTTAGTGTTCCCTCAAATACTAAAGGGGTAACTCCTACATAGGATATATCTTTAGAGAAAATTTCAGTCTTCCCTGTTTGGGGTATGTATAGACCAGCAATTAATCCAAGTAGTGTACTTTTTCCAGACCCGTTGGGACCCGTAACGATTGTATGCTCATTTTTTTTAATTTCAAAAGATAATTTTTCAAAAATAAGCTCCTCAGAATTAATATACTTGAATGACACCTCTTGAAAAGAAACTGCCTTGTTTAACTTTTTATTATAAGAGTAGTTTGATTTATCAAGTTGAGGTCTAGATACATCTAGCTTGTAAAGTTCCTCAACATTTACACTAGAATTTAGAACTAGTGAAAGTCCATTGTTTACATTTCCAAGACTCTGAAAAAGTCTTGTTAATACAGCAATAAACTCCAGAGATAGAAGTTTGGCTGAATCAAAGTTTATAAAAATAATTGACAATATAATTATCGTAAAGAAGCTAGGCATTATGCTATTTATGCTGCCAAATATAGTATTCCACTTTTGTGAATCCCTAAATCTAGATAGGGCATTATTTAATCTTGAAAATTCTAATCTACTTGTATTTAAAATCTTAATCAAAAAAACATTTTCTACAATTCTCTGAACTACAGAGTTAGTAATTTTGCTTTGGTTAAAAGTTAGATGTTGATAGTGTTTTCCTCTTGATAGCAGATAACGAGTAGGTAGTAACAATAAGAGTCCACCTAAAAGAAAATAAGAGAAAATCTCAATGTCAGCATAAAGCAGAAAAAGGCTATATCCAATTAGTTGTAACAAACTGTTAAGAAAAAGTGCAAAGGCCTTATAGAATGCTGCAACTTGTGAACCAACCTGATTTACGTAAAAGTATATATCTGAAATTGACATATTCCCTAATTCATATACCTCTTCCATCAAGTATTGTCGGAGGTTTTGCAGAACATCAAGAAATAGTAGCTCAATGTTTAGTCTTTCTAAAAATAAAAATGAGAATCGCAAAATTACAATTAAAGGTAATAATATTGAATTACTGCTTATTAATTTAATAAAAGCAACTACTGATTCGTTTCCGTAATTAATTTGATCAGTAATCAAATAAGAAAAAACAACTATTATTAAAATATCAAACACTACTGACAGATTTGCTAGAAATACAGAAGTTAAAATTTTAAGTTTTTTTCTTTTTACTGAGGTCAATCTTGAAACATAAAGAGTCTTGGTAAATAAGATTTTTATCTTTTTAATCATTAATGAAATATTAAAAGAGTTGGCAAACAAAACATTTAATAATATAAATTTTTTGCATCTTGTATATTATCAGAACAAACCCCATAAATGGTTTTGTCTATTTTAACGGTGTGGGATAGATCGACAATGACAGAGTTGTTGGATACTTTTTTATTTGGATAAGTCCAAATAAAATTCAAACTAGTTAAGGTGTAATCATCTTGTTGGTGCCAAAAATAATTTAAATCATCAATACTATTTTCTGTAAAAAAATTTAAAACTTCCAAATTTTTACAATGAATCCACAGGTTCTTTTTTAATTCAAAGATTGTCTTAATATTTATTTTTTCATCTGGTTTATCGTGACCTAGGTATAAATTATTGTCAATTGACCATATGTCTATTTCACAATCAAATCCTTTTTCTATAACATTCATAATTGAAGCTATTTTATTTTCCCTATTCAAATCTTTATGAACTAGGTTTCCTCTGTGTGAAATAAATTTTTCTACCATATACATATCTATCATAGTTAATTTGATTCATAAATTTATTCTTAATTTATGAATCAAATTAATACTTTTTCAAAACTTTAAAAAAACATTCATATATAAATATTTGGTCCTATTTTTTCAATAATTTTTAATAATAGATTCGAACTCTTGAGAACTCTCAGGTTTTGAAAAAGGACATAATATTTTTTAGTTAGTTGTATATATAAAAATTTAGTAATTTAACTTAAGTAATATTTTCCACTGTAGTTTTTAAACTTTTTAATAATAAAATTTTTTGACTCTTCAGGGTTTAATTTCTCCAACATTTCCATATCTGTGTTGTACCAAAAGACTTTTTTTCTATTTTCTAATTCTAAATATCCATCAGAGTATGCTTTTTGAATATCCTGAGATTCAAAATTGAAGTATTTTTTATTGAGAAACAATGCATTGTTTCCATTTAGGTTCCTTAAAATGTAGCCGTGTTTTAAAAGTAATTTAGCAGCTGAGGTCAGGGAGCAACCATAGAAATGGTCTCCAACAAAATTAAAATTATCATCAAAATAGACATAAAATTCTATAGGTGGTGGGATTTTCTCATTAATTTCCATAGAAATAATGTAAGGGCTAAATCCACCCTCTAGAATGGCTTCTATGACTTCATAGTCGTATGAATCTATATCTAAATTTAAAAATCCAAAATTCTTTTCAATATCATAACTAATAAGTAACTTGGATACATTTTTTGGGGTGACTTTGACTCTTGCCATATTTATTTTTTGAAAATTCCTATAAATATATGCTACATTTGCAAGTGAACCGTACTCAAATAGGGTGCCTTCCCATTTATGTTTTTTGGCTAACTGAAGTGTGCATGAGGCATTTACACCATCAGCTGCTCCAATATCGACATAAGAGTGGCTCTCTTTTGGAATAGTCGACAGAAATTCCTCAAAATTTTTATACTCTTCATCACCTAATTCAACATTTTTAGTAACTTTTCTATCTAATTCTGCAAATTTTGAGAGAGTTAAATAATTGTTTTTTAAATGTTTCAAAGTTAATAACAATTTAATAAATTTGCGGGGTAAAAAATTTGTTACTAGTTTTCTTATCATATTTATTAGATTGTAATGAATTAATATAGAAATATGTGTTTCTTAAGTTTTAATATTTTGAAATAGTAAAGAGAACTTACTATTACCCACTTTATCTTGATTTGGCAGCATCCCGATGGGTGTTTTTGGCCAATCAGTAGAGATCAGCTTATAATTATTTCGCTCAAGAAAATTTTTAATTGCTATACAATTTTTAGTTTTATCTAAATAATCACTTTCAAGGCAAATATATTTTGAATAATTTAGTGCTTTTAAAGATTTTTTTAATATTGGAAGTTCAGATCCCTCACAATCCATAATAATTAAATAAACATCCTTGAAGTTAATATTTAGAGAGTCGAGAGTAAAAATTGGAACTTTATATCGGATATTGTCTTTTGATTCCTCAGAAAAAATTGTTGATGATCCAATGTTGGGAGATGTGTGATTTTTTCTCATAAAAATAGTTTCATAAAAATTGGTAGTTCCATTAACTTCGCCCAATGCAAAAGGGTATAGTATGATTTTTTCTGAGTACTTTCTATTCTTTTTAATGTTATTTATACAACGAATTACTCCTGCATAACTCGGCTCAAATATATAAGCAGCTTTAAACTCAAACTTAGATATGATATCTAATGTATCTAAAGAATCTCTAGACCCAACTTCTATAAATGTTTTGTCTTTTAACCCATCTTCATTTACTAAATAATCATATATCCACTCATAATTTGTATTGTATTTAATAGATTTATCTACCTCAAGAAAGTCAAAGTTTTTATGCAAAAATCTATCAATATACTTAATGAGTTTCAATAATATTTTCATTTTTCCTACATTCTATTAACTCACAAAGATAACTGTCTTTTTAATAATTTCCACTTAATTAAAATATTTAACAACTGAAAATTATATTCTTTCTAAATTATATTTATTTGAAACAATATAATCATAGGTATGAACAAATTAATAATTTTTGATTTGGATGGAGTTCTATATGATTCTAAAATTATTCACTTTGAAAGTCTGAATAAAGCTTTAGAAAAAATCGATAGTCGGTATGTGATAGCCTATGAACAACATCTTTCGAGATATGATGGTTTACCTACATTGAATAAATTAGCCCTTCTAAATAAAAACCTAGATTTACCTGAAAATTTAAACAATCAGATATCGGCTGATAAGCAAAAATTTACACTTGAGATGCTTGATGGTCTAGAGGAGAATAAAGAGCTAACTAAGTTGATAAAGCAACTTAAAAGTGATGGCTACTATCTTGCATGTGCATCAAATAGTGTTAAACAAACTGTTGTTAAGGTATTAGAAAAGCTTAGTTTGATCAATTATTTTGATTTAGTTCTAAGCAATGAAGATGTTTCTTCTCCTAAACCTCATCCTGAGATTTACTGGAAATCTATGCTTCACTTCAAACTATTCCCGGATGAATGTATTATTATTGAAGATTCACCTGTCGGAAGAAAATCTGCAGATCTCAGCGGTGCTAACACAATTTTTGTTAATTCTCAAAAAGAGGTTATTGAAAAATTAAGAGAACTTATTAACAATAAAGGCTATTTTGATAAAGGAGCGAAAATGCAAAAATATAAAAATGAAAAACTAAGAATATTAATACCTATGGCTGGAAGAGGATCTCGTTTTGCTGAAAAAGGATACTCATTTCCAAAACCATTGGTAGAAGTACATAAAAAACCAATGATACAAGTGGTTATTGAAAATTTAAATATAGAGTGTGAATATATATTCCTAGTTCAAAAAGAACATATAGAAAATTTTAACATTGATAAGATGCTCAAAATTATAGTTCCAAACTGTAAAATTGTAGAACTTGATAAGGTAACCGAAGGGGCAGCAAGTACAACACTATTAGCTAAACATTTAATTAATGACGACAGACCTCTGCTAATCGCAAACTCTGATCAATTTGTTTCTTGGGATCCAAATGAAGTATTGTATAGTTTTATAAATAAAAATGTTGATGGAGGGATACTTACTTTTAAGTCGACTCACCCTAAATGGTCTTACGCAAAAACAGATGAAAATGGATACGTCGTTGAAGTGGCAGAAAAAAATCCCATAAGTGATAATGCCACAGTTGGAATTTATTATTGGAAAAAAGGAAGTGACTATGTAAATTTTGCAGAACAAATGATCAGGTCTGAAAAAAGAGTTAATAACGAATTTTATGTTTGCCCTGTGTACAATGAAGCAATTTTGGCTGACAAAAAAATTATTATAGAAGAAATAGAGTCTATGTGGGGAATAGGTACGCCCGAAGATCTTGATGTTTTTTTAAAAGAAGAAATTCTTGAAAGCTAATATATGGATTTTAGCTTTGGGATTATAACATCAGTTCATACCCAACAATATCTAGAAAACACTATACGGAGTATTATTGATCAAAATATAGAAAATTATGAAATATTAGTAATTGGTGGGAAAAATACCTTTCTTAATTCTTTTCGTGAGGATAAACATTTTATAAGGCACATTAAATTTGATGAAGATGTTAAAAAGAAGTGGATTACTAGAAAAAAAAATATCATAATAGAGGAATCTAATTTTGAAAATATTGTTTTTTTACATGACTACTTAGTTTTAGACAGAGATTGGTATAGTGGTTATCTTAATTTTGGTAATAATTTTGTTGTATCTACAAACAGAATTTTAAATTTAGACAATACAAGATTTAGAGATTGGACCTTAAGTCCCGGTAACTATCTAAGAATTGACGAAAAACTAACAATAAATATGGAATACTTGTTGCCATATTGTGAAAACAAATTGACAAAACATATGTATATTTCAGGTGCATATTGGGTAGCAAAGAAAAAATTTATGGAAAGAAACAAACTTAATGAGAGATTACTTTGGGGACAAGGAGAAGATGTTGAGTGGTCACATAGAGTAAGAAGAAAAACAAAATTTAAATTCAATGAAGAGTCAACAGTTTATCTTCAAAAACAAAAAGAGATATACTTCACTGAAATAACTGAAAAAAATTTAAATATAATCAAAAATAGAAGCTTTATAAACAAAAAGATAGATAGATTTTTAGTTCCTTTTAGAAGGTATAGGAAAAAGAAAAAGTTTTTTAGTAAGATTTAATTATGATAGTTAGATGAATATTGCTGAGATAATTAATAAATAAAATAAGAAAAAATTAAAAAATTAGTTAGACATATGTTTAAAGATTTAAATGAAGAAACAAAAAAAATAAAAGAATTTTGTAAACTTGAATTTAAATTATATAGTTCTTAAAAAGTGGGGAAATTTTTAACTTGGTGATAAATGTAAAAAAATTTATTTTTAGTTTGGACCAAAAGAGACTAGTTTATTTTAGTTTGGTTATTGCTTTTTTATACATACTTATATATAACTTGTTTCATTTTGATCCAATTCTTGGATATGATGCTGAAGCACACTATTCATATGTAGACACATTTTCTAGATATTTACCCTACAACGTCTATATTCCAAGAAACTTTGAAACTAGGGAGTTCTTTAACCCTCCCATTGCATATATTTTTCCATCGGTTGTTCAGGTATTTTGTAGAAATTTAATTGAAAGCTCTAATCTTTTAAAAGAGTGTCAGCCGATATATGGAAAACTTGCACAAATATTTCAAGCTATCATTTATTGCATAAGTATTTTTATCAACCTAAAGACAATAAATTTGATTTTAAATAAAAAAAATTACATAAATTACAGCTATTTTATTTTAACTATGTTACTTGCCGTTAATTACAAGACTATTTCCATGCTCAGAGGTGAGGTTTATATATTATTTTTTTTAAGTATATTGATTAATTTATTTTTCAGAATGGAGAAAAAAGAATTTAATTTTAAATTGATTGATATTGCTTTCTTTGGATCAATAATTGGACTTCTGGCTTTAAGTAGGCAGTGGGCATTTTTATTGTTTCCTGCATTTTTTATTTTAACTTTTAGAAATCCAAAAAAATTTAGAAAAAAATATCTTTATTTCATATTTGGTTCTTTTATGACAGGTTTTTTTCTTTCAGGATGGTTTTATATTAACAATTTTTTAATCTACGGAACATTTACACCATTTAACACCGAAAAGGTAGGCTTGAAACTCGATAACTTAACCTTTTTTGACTGGAATTCGGTTTCAACTTACCTTTTTGAAAACCCAATCAGACCTTATTTTAAAAATCAGTTTTTTCCGATTTTGTATTCTGATTTGTGGGGAGATTATTGGGGATATTTTGTTTTTACAAGTAGGTTTTTAGATATAGGAAGAGATCAACTTTCTATTGGAGAATATTTAGGTAAGGTAAATTTTATTAGTTTATTTACTTCTGGTTTATTAATATACGGAATATTTTTTCAAATATGTAACTTTAAAAAACCTTTGGTCACCTCCTATATTCTTTATTCAATCCTGATATCACTTTCTGGGTTTCTGTGGTTTACTTTGGCTTATCCAACTTCTGGATCCGGTGATACTATAAAAGCGACATATTTAGTACAGGTTTTTAACTTATGTACTTTTGTAACATCTTTATTCATGGAAGAAATAAAGAATAAAAAGGTATATTACTTTTTACTGTCAATATTAATAAGTATCTTTATTTACAATTTTGACTCTTACCTGTCACACTTTCCAATTAATTATCCAGCTTATTAACTATTTCAAGTATTTTAACCCCTAAAAAAGATGCACCGTCATAAGATAAGTGATCATCATCCCAATAAAACATTGTTCCATTTTTTGCAGCTGTGCATCTATCTTTAATTATTTCCGAACAAAATATCTCTTGGGATTTAATTTTTATTATATTGCTATATGTCAATGCATCTAAGTAAATATTGGATTCTCTAGTGTAATCATCCCAATAAGATCGCTCATAACTTAAGCTTTCATTAATTTGTAAAAACTTATTTAAATAATACTCAAGAGGAAATAATCCTAACTCTGGTATTGGATAAATGAATATCCCTAATTTGTTATTTTGACTTATAAAATTTAGAGTTGTAGTAACATCTTCATACAAATCAGGGTTTGCATTAATTTTATCGTCAATACTTCCATAGTTTGATTCAAAATCAACACCAGTAAAGTATCTAGGAAATCTTCCACCAAAGATAACAATTGATTCATCATTCATTTCTTGAATTAAGGTATTGTATTTTTCAGAGTTTGAGCATTGTCCTCTTTCACTCACCATTTCTGGAAGGAAGAAAGGACAACCTTGTTTTGCCATTACGACTAAATTGTATTTTTCATAGTCTATGTTGTCTTGTATGTACTTTGAAAGTGTTGTTAAATGAGAGTCTCCAATGATGATTAAGTTAGGGAGATCTTTGTTGCCAGATTTACAAAATAAATCATAATTCAGGTCACAATCCTTGAAGTAAGCTCCTCCTCTTTGCTCTTCAGAATAATATTTTTCTAAATTAGAATAAATTGCTTCATACTGCCTAGTAACTCCTTGGGACTGGGATATATAAATAGAAAATAACAGTATAGGAGCTAAGAAAATCACATGTTTTAAATTAAGTGATCTTTTTTTCAGGAATCGTTTCTCAATTACTTGGTACTGTAAGTTTGAAATAACTATGAGAACAAGTATAAATATTGATGTGGCTATGATACTTTCTTGAATTTGATATTTTTTAAATGTAATTCGTAAAAATGCAAAAAATGGTTGATGTAATAGGTAAAGTGAGTAAGAAATTAAACCGATTTTTTCAAAATATTTTGTAAGCAAAATGCTGTAGGAGTTTTTTAGGCTTAGGTTTTTTTTACTATTTAATAAAACAAGTGCAGTGCCAATATTAACAATCAATTTTGGTTCTATATTATTTATCAAAGTATCATCAAAAGATAGAATTGCATAAAAAATAAATATTGTGCCCAGATAATGAGTATTTTTAATTTTTACATTTATATATACCATCATGACAATTGCCCCAAGTAACAGCTCCCAAATTCGAAACTGAATTTCATAAAATTTGTCATTTGACGGTGTAAGAGAATTCAAAAATATTGAAGTAACAAATAAAACGTTCAGAAAAATAAATAAGGCATGTTTTTTAAATTTGTAAACAATAAATACAAATCCTGGAAAAAGAATATAAAATTGCTCTTCAATAGATAGACTCCAAGTATGTAAAAGTGGTAAATACCTACTTGGTTCTGCATTGTAAAAATCTAAAGTGTTGAAATAATAATTTGAATAGAAAAATATAGAGGAAATTAATGATTTTCCGTATTCTAGTAGTGCTAATGGAGATAGCAGAAAGTATGCAAATGGTATTGAAATTAATAATGTAGACGTTAAAGCCGGAAGTATTCTTCTAACTCTCCGTAAATAAAATTCTCTAAAGGTAAAGGTATTATTATTTAACTCAGAAATTATAATATTTGAAATTAAAAATCCTGAAATAACGAAAAAAATATCTACACCTAGCCAGCCACCTTTAAATAACTTAAATTCTGCATGATAAAAAACAACTGCAAGTACTGCAACAGCCCTTAAAGTGGTGATATCAATTCTGTAATCAATTCTTGAAATGTTTGATATTCGAATTTTTTTATTGAAAATATTTATAAATTTATACACTAATTATTAATTTACTTTAAATATGCAACTACATTCTTAAAATTATAAATTAATGGGGAGCTCAATGCTTTGTAAGCAATTGCCAGAAAATTAGATAGTTTAAATATATACTAACTTAAAAAACCATTATTATCTGAAATGCATACTTTTTAAATCCAGATGTCCTTCATTAACCAGTTAACCATTCTTGCAAAAAAGTTGTAAATACTTTCAGTTTCAACATTTGGGGAATTCTTCCACACCCTACCGTGTACAAAATGTATTCCAATAATGAAGTTTGAAATAAATGCCGAAGTAAGCAAGTAACTCTTAAATTTGATGTTATCAAATCTGTATTTTTTAAACTCTACAATTAAGTGAAGCAGCAGTGGAACAATAATAATACTAAAATTTCTACTTGAATCTGTTGTTATTGCTGCACCGATTGTTGCAACAAAAATGGAACCAATATAATTTATGTTAGTCTCATAGTTAGATATTAAAATTATAAAAAATAAGATTAACAAGATCCCCATAAATCCAGACCAATAAAATTCTTTTATGTTGTTAGATACAAAATTGGTTCCATCATCTAGTGTGTTTTGATTAAATATAAATCTGAATCGTCCTCTTCCGGAAAATTGGAGAAAATATTTTTTGTAGAGGGATAAGACAATTAGAGAGAAACTAAGGGTAGTTATTATTTGGACTAATTTATCAAATTTAATTAATATTAAAAAGACAATACTACTAAAAAGGGCTATTCCAAAGTGATTTATCCCAAGCAAAAATAAATAAAAATAAAATCTTTTATGATTACCATTTATATAATTTTTAAAATATAAGATTATCAATAGAACTGATAAATTTTCTACAAAACCTACCCACCAGGAAATAGTAACCAGCCAGCCTCCAAGTAAAAATATGGAAGAATGCTTATTCAAAAAAGTTAAGTTTTTACATATTAAAATAAGAGTTATCTGAAATATAAGATAAATAATAGCTTTGTATCCATCGGGGGAAGTTATATTCAATATTTCTATTAATAGGGTATTAAAAGGAGATTCGAGTTCTGTTCGGTAAAGATCTATGGGTAAATTGTTCAAAATTCGCTGATTCATTTCAAAATCTCTCAACAGAAAGTTGTCGTATGAAACCTTATACAATATATGGCTGAAGATTTCGATTACAAGCAAATTGAAAATGAAGGTTTTGTTTATTTTATTTTTATTTTTAAAATTTAACATTTTTATCTAATTAATTCAATCAGAGAATTATTATATATTCTTTTTTTAAAATATTCAGCCAAGATATGATTTAAATATTTTCAAGCATCTGTAAAATTTATGAATTTACAGGTAAGAAATTCCGAATTTACATTTTTTTAATTTGAAATATTTTATTAGACTTCAATAATTTCATTGCTTTTTAAAAAATTATAAATTTCTTTTGAAGGATTAGAGTTTAAATTTTTGGGAACATTAATTTTATTTAAATTATCCTCAATAAATTCAAACGATTTTTCAATGTCAAAATTTGATATGAACATATTATTGTTCATAGCATATGGTCTTTCAGTTTTTTTTCTCCAAATAATAGTTGTATTACCTAAATAGAAACATTCTTCTTGAATAGACCCCCCGTCTGTTATCACAATTTTAGATTTTTTTAAATTAATTATAAAATCTTCGTGTTTGACCAAGCCGTGTAGGGAAATACTGGAGGGAATTTTTATTTTATGCTTTTTAATAGCATTAATTGTTGGTTCATGAAGATACCAATTTACCTCAAAACCATCCGCAAGCAATACCAATAAATCTAAAAACATTTCTAAGCGTTTTTTAGATAATATGTTCTCAGTCCTGTGCAGGGTTGCTGTAACTATGTTCTTGCTATTCACTTCATTAAAATTGCTGCCCAACGTTTCACTGACAGTATTTTCAGTAGCTCTAAAAATATATTTTGAATTAAACTTTTTTGTTAATCTCCTGTAAGAATCGTCATCAAAGCAGATTAGAATATCAGAAAATCGTGAAGTTATTTTTCTAATAATTTCTTCTGGGAATGGGTTAAATAAAGAATTACTAGTTAAACCACTTTCCAAGTGTAGTACCTTACAATTATTTCTTTTTGCCCACAATAATCCCAATATTGTACTGACCGTATCTCCATGGACTACACATATATTCCTTTGTGCATTTTTTGTTTTACCTAGCGCACCATAACTTAAGTTTTTAAATACAAATCTGATTATCCACCACAATCCATTCATGTAGTTTGAGATATTTTCTTGTTTTGAAAAAAGATTAATACAGGGGACATTTTTATTAACCTTTTCAAATATACCCTCGGTTATTTTTGCGTGTTGTCCAGAGTTAATAATTTTAATTTTTACCTTTTTTTCCGCCAAAAAATTTATTAATGTCAAACATTTAATAGCTTGTGCTTTAGTGCCAATAAAAAAATAGATTTCTTGCATGTTCTATAAGATACTGTACTTGGTCTAAATATCTATTAATTTAATCAAAAATATGCTGAATAAATTGCTGTAGTAACATACTCAAATGCATTACTACTCTTGATAACTAGAGGTGGACATGCTCCAACAGTAATATAGAACATTGCTTGGTGAAAAGTTCTTCGAAGTAATGGTTTTTGTCAACCCATAACATAAATAATAAGCCATCAGCAACAACAGAATTCGTGTCAAATCATTAAATTTAGTTGTTAGGCAATTTGATTAATTTTAAAACTTTATTTGTTAAATAAAGTGGTTTCAAATTTTAAAAAACAATTTCATAAAATCAAAAAAATTTGGTGTTTGACCATAAAATGGTCGTATTTCTCTATTTTGTTCGGTCGATTCTAACTCTTTTCCTGTTATTAAATTATTAATTAATTTTTTGGTAAGTTTATTTGATAAAGTAAGGATATTTAAATGTAAATCTTTTAAACTCTTTGGAGGCTTTTGAAGATTGGACATTAAAGCTATATTTCCATTATCTATGCCTTTTGACAAATGTAGAATTGATGAACCCATATTTGAATAGTCTTTATGATAATAAGACCAAAATTGCCCATGTACATTTCTATAGTTAGGAACTATACCTCCATGTATATTTAAAAAATATTTTACTTTAGTGTCTATCAAAGGCTTTTTTATAATTGTTGTACCTCTTACAATGATTACATCTGGACTAAAGTTTTTTATATTCTCATAAACTTCGGTGCTATTTATATCATTGGTCAAAATAAAATTTTCTTCAATTAATGATCTTGAAGTTATTTTTAAACTCTTTTTTAAATGCTTATTGATATTTTTTTTATAAATAACTAAAAACAAAATATCCAAAGGAAAGAATAACTTTTCAACCAATGTGAGTTTTTTATATTTTTTCTTAATTAATTTTTTTTTGTTAGAACCATTATTTTCAACAAAAACTAATAATTCGAAATCATATTTTTTAAGAGTATGTATAAATATTTCATTTGAAATATCATCAGAGCACAAGAAAACAATTTTCATTTTAAATTGCTCATTTTTACAAATTTAATGTTATTTTTCTTAAGTTCTTTAATTAAGTTTTCAAACTCTTCTTGAATAAAATTAATTATAAGAGGATGGTCGTAAACAACAAAAGAATCTGCTTTCGAATTTAGAATCTGAGTTAACAGATTATTCATTATCTCCACAGAATTTAACCCTTTTGAGAGATAGTATTCAAAATATCCAATACCATTTTTACCTACTAAATTTACATTAATGTTTTTAAATTCTTTAAAAAGTTCTTTTTTTTTATTCTCAGAACTTTCATTTTGATATGTATATGTATCCGAAATATAATTAAAATTTTTTGCTTCTAGTACTTGGCAAATTAATTCTGGCGATGTCATTCCAGGAGATGTAAATCCTGATAAAGAAAGATTAAATTTTTGTGCTTCTTTTAGTCCAAAGTCAATCTCTTCTTCAACTCTTCTCAAATTAAAATTCCGAGCGTTTAGTTGCCAAGTTGCATGATTTTTACCTCCGTGAAGACCAATTTCATTATGTGAATTAACTAGAATATTAATTTTATTCTTATATTTTCCAAGTTTTGGATTTAACAATAATGTAATTATGTAATTCTTAAGACCCAGCTTGGTTAGTGTAGACAATTTACTGCTGGTATTGTTTAGAGATTTATTTTTTTTTCTGAGCACTTCCTTTCTATTAATTGATCTGCCAAAATTAATAAAGAAAGTAAACTCAACATTATATTTTTTTGAAATTTTGACAAGTTTTGGTATTCCACTTTTAATACAGGTTAAGGTGTCTATATCAAATCTAAAAGCAACTGTCTTCATATTATTTATATTACTTTTTTAAAATTTTTCTATCGAGTTTGGCAAGCTTTATAATTAATTAAAAATTATTTAGAAAGTGTTTAAATGCTAAAAAAATTTTAAAGATAGTAATTTAGAAATTATTCTTTTCATCCTATAAACAAAGATAGTAGCGATAAGTTAATTTAATTACGGGTCAAGGTAACATAACATAAGAGTGATAAAAACATGCATTATTTTACCTTCGGGCAACAATCAAAAAGAAATGTTTTGGAAGAATTATTTAGCCCTTAATCCTGGGTATCAACATGATCTTATTTTGATTCACCGAAACAATATGGGCTTAGATGGTTTCAAACCAATCAATGAAAATGGAGAGTTGATTTTAGAAAACAAAATTATAAATGGTGTAGACGTTCCTCACCAAGCATTTGGTGCATATAGATATTACTTTGAAAAATACAAAAATGATTATGAACTGTTTATTTTTATTTCTGATGATGTGATTCTTAAAAGAGAATTATGGCTCAAATACATCATTGACAAGCTGTACAGCAATAAAATAATAGGTTTTG
>Ga0075480_10000065_pt1 | contig 46862 bp, 42 predicted proteins | sample DEB08_DNA_7_FD_81590 | JGI IMG/M metagenome (GOLD analysis project Ga0075480, IMG submission 81590) | Aqueous microbial communities from the Delaware River and Bay under freshwater to marine salinity gradient to study organic matter... | ecosystem: Environmental > Aquatic > Marine > Coastal ... | reverse complement strand
GGAAAGCGAGGGAAGAGTGGCGAAGTTAATTTTACTACTGCTAAAATGCGCATCGCTTCACGTTTCGAACCACGCGAGGCAGGTCCCAAAAACTTTCAAAAAATATCGATCGCCTCGTAAACGAGGCCCTATATTTGGGTCGTTGTTTTAACTAGGTTTGTCTTTTTGATACGGAAGAACTTACTCACTTCAGAGCCAGAACAGAGAACAACCGGTTAGTAAACCAATCAACCACATGTCATCGTTTTTTCCGAGTAGCTCCAAGGCGCTGGACATATACATTTCCTCCATGGCACTGTATGACTCGTGCACCTCTTATTCTCGTTTTGTCCAGGAAACGACAACCCAATGATTAAAGAAAACCAGATCGTGAAACACATTGCCTACGTCAAGGCTGTCTGGGATAAGGCACCCAACGGCCCCAATACAGCCGCAGCGCTGAAGCACTATCAGTGTTCTAAAAAGGCCCATGAAGCCGAAAGCGATTAAGAAGCCCACAACGAGCTTGAGAAAGCAGCGCACTGATGTTTTGTCGGTATACCTATGAAAATTCGACAGGGCCGCCCAAACTTAGGGCGTTCATTTCATGGCAAAAGAGGCCGCGCCTGATCGAGATACGCCGGATCGAAATCCGCCAACGCGACCAATCCGTCGTAGTCATCGAACTTGACACACCCGCCCTGAAACGTGACGAGCCCACGTTCGCGAAGTTTGCGAAGGACGCGGTTAACGTGAATGGCGCTGAGCCCCAATGCATCCGCCAGATGATACTGCGTGAGCGGACAGTCATAACCTTGCCGATTTCCCATACCGACGAGTGACAGTCTCATGCCAAGTTCTAGCAGGAAATGCGCCAAGCGCGCATCTGCATCGCGCCGCCCCAGCCCAACCAAATGCTCAACAACCATCGCTTCGTCACGTGACACGGCCCAAAGAAGCGCTGTAGCCAGTCTTGGCGTCTCAGCGAACACTTGCAGAAGATCTCTACCAAGAACCTCCACGGCTTTGATATCCACGATTGGCTCAATGCCATGATCAGATGTATGCAAAAGAACACTGCGCAGACCCAAAAAATCTCCTGGTATCTGAAAATTAACAATCTGCCGCGAACCGTCAGCCTGAACCTTGTAAGAAGCAACCCAACCCGATGACAGGATGTAAGCCGCCTGTTTGGATTGGCCTTGATGAACCAGATCGCGGCCTGTAGAGAAAGATCTCCTCCGCTGGTGTAAACGGTCAAGAACGGCCAGTTCAGGCGCCGACAGCGCAACGAATGCAGCGAGCTTTTGAGTAATTGGACTGTCTTTGATTTTCATCATCGGCTCCTCCTTAACCGGCTGGTAATCCTAGTAAAATTGGATTCAAGACTGCTTTCGATCAATACAGAATACCAAAGTTTGTGCGAGATGAGGGGCAAGTCGGAACCAGGTCGTAATGCAACTAAGGAAAATGAAATGTACGATATCAGACTCGCAAGCCTCCTCAGGAATAGCCTTTTAGTTGGTGGCCTCTTTCTTCGCCAAATCGCTAAACGACATTCTGGCTTTCCTTTTCGGGCAGCCAGGATACCTAGCAACCTATGACTTATACCGGCTAGATGCCAACTTGGCAAAGTGAAACATGGACAATAAGATAACCTTTATCTTGAAACCTTATCAGACCATCACTTGTAAGGTGCGGTTACCGTTGGGACATGTCCGTTTGGTACTATAACTTTTCTCTGAGAGCTTCGTAAGGGGTTTTTCCGTTGTGTGCGCCGTGTGGTCTGTGGAAGTTGTAAAACCTTTCCCATTCACCTAATCTTGCTTCGAGATCGACGTCGTCTTTATAGCTGAGAAGCTGGTAGAATTCCTGCTTGTCTGATCGGTGTGAACGCTCGACTTTCCCGTTTAACTGGGGCGTTGCCCGTCGAATGTAGGCGTGACGTATTCCCAGATCCTCGACATGCCAGTGAAACTTCGCTTGGAATTCATGTCCGTTATCCGTCCTGATCTCGCGGATCCGAAATGGGAACTTCTCGATAATGTGGTTCACGAAGTCTATGGCATTGGCCTGCGTGTGCTTTTCATAGACTTTCAGAGCCCGCACTCGTGTCGCATCATCTATTGCGGTGTATTGGAAACGGCGCACCTTTTCTCCTTGTTTACCTTTGAAAGTCAGGAACTTGACGTCCATCTGGACGTGGTGCCCCGGAACCTGTTTCTGATAGCGCTTTGTGTGCACCTTACGCGTGCGAGTGCCACGCGGAAGTCGGTTGAGACCATGGCGGCGTAAAATACGTGAAACAGTTGAGTCAGATATTCGAATGTCGTGATAACGCTCAAGATACCAAACGATCCGCATGGGGCCGAGGTGGTATTTGCGACGAAGATATAACACCTTTTCCTCGCGCTCAGGGGGCGTTCTATTGGCGTGCCATTTGGGAATTGGCGGCGCATTGACCAGACTAGCTTAACCGCGCTCAGCGTAAGCTTGTCGCCATCGGTAGAAGCTGGACCGACCTATGCCGAAATACCGGCAAGTTTTGGCAACGTGCCCTAGCTCTTCAGCGTATCGCAGTATTCGCAATTTGCGCTGAATCTCGCGTTGATCCTTATTCATGAACATCTCCTTAGTCCCAAATCTGGGAGGTTAAAGGAAATGTCCCACGAGTAACGGCATATCTACAGGTGTGTTTTTGCACTTTTAGATGGCTGCAAAAGCAATCGCGACCCGCCAACATGTTTTAAAATTTAGAGATCAATTGGTGCTGTATCGACTACACTTTGCATAGAAATGTAAGTGGAGGTTGAAGCGACATTTGGCAGTCTTGAAAGTTGTTCCCCCAGAACCTGTCGATAGGCGAAGATGTCAGATGTACGCACCTTGATCAAATAATCAAAACCCCCTGCAATCATATGGCACGCTTCGACTTCGGGGATGGCACGGACCGCTTGGTTAAAGGCATCTAACGCCTTCTCTCTTGTGTCGGATAATTTGACCTCAAGAAATGCGATATGTTCGACACCCAGTTTAGACGCCGACAGCGTCGCGCGGTACCCCGTAATGACACCTTCTTCCTCTAACCGTTTTACCCGCGCTGTGACGGGTGTTTTGGATAGTCCCACGCGCTCTCCAAGGGCGGTCATGGAAATGCGCCCCTCGATCGAGAGTACAGAAAGTATTTTGCGGTCGTATTCGTCCATAATTCCCCACTAATACATTCTTACCGACTATAAATCACCTAAAATTTGGTCGCATGTTTATATATTATTTCATAATTAGGCAAATTGCCTAGGAAAATTCTTCTATTTTACAGATAGGAGGACAGACCATGATTCACGTATCAAACACCTGGGACAAAAATAAACTACAAAGCGAAGAAAAAATCTTGTCTGATTTGATCGCCACTGCTGATCTGTCCGATGCAGATCGCGATACGATTGTCGATCAGGCAACGCACCTAATCGACGCAATTCGTACACAATCAAAACCTGGATTGATGGAAGTGTTCCTGGCGGAATATGGATTATCCACTGACGAAGGCGTGGCACTGATGTGTTTGGCAGAAGCCCTGCTGCGCGTTCCCGATAAAATCACAGTTGATGCGTTGATCGACGATAAAATCACACCTGCTGAGTGGGCCGAGCATTTGGGGCAATCGCCATCGACCTTGGTGAACGCAAGCAGTTTGGGGTTATTGTTCAGTAGCAAAGTGCTTGGTGGAAAAAATGCACAGGTCGCAAAGACCCTGCGCACATTAATCCAACGTGTGGGCGAACCCGTTATTCGGGCCGCGGTGACGCAGGCGATCCGCCAAATGGGAGATCAATTTGTCCTTGGTGAAACAATAGAAAGCGCACAAAAACGCGCAAAAAAGTTAGAAAGCCAAGGCTATACATATTCCTACGATATGCTGGGTGAGGCCGCGATCACACAAGACGACGCAGAGCGCTATATTAAGGAATACTCAAACGCCATCGACGCAATTGCGCAAAACACATCGGGCGATGATGTCACACTAAATCCTGGCATTTCCGTTAAACTGTCCGCACTGCACCCCAGATACGAATTGGCACAAGCCGATCGCGTTTTAAAGGATATCGTCCCAGTTTTACAAAATCTGGCGCAAAAAGCAGCGCAGGCAGGCATCGGCCTGAATGTCGATGCCGAAGAAGCCGACCGCTTGGGTATATCGATGGACATCATATCGGCAACGCTGGCACATTCCGATTTGACCAACTGGGATGGATTTGGCGTAGTTGTCCAAGCCTACAGCAAACGCGCGCTCCAAACGATTGATGCACTTTACGCGTTGGCAAAGCAACACAATCGCAAGATCACGGTCAGATTGGTCAAAGGGGCCTATTGGGATAGTGAGATTAAGCATTCTCAAGTGCAGGGCCTGACATCATTTCCAGTCTTCACCAGAAAAGAAGCAAGTGACGTAAGCTATATCGCGAATGCGAGCAAATTATTGCAAATAAATGATTTCATTTATCCGCAATTTGCAACGCATAATGCCCATTCAATTTCTGCAATTTTGCACATGGCGCAGCAAACCCCAAACTGCCGTTTTGAATTCCAACGGCTTCACGGGATGGGCGAAGCCGTGCATGATATCGTTGCAAAAAAGTTTAAAACAAACTGTCGTATCTATGCCCCTGTCGGTCCACACAAAGATCTGTTGGCCTATCTGGTGCGGCGATTATTGGAAAATGGCGCGAATTCATCCTTTGTGAACCAAATCGCGGACCCCAACATCCCCAGCGCGAAAATCGCCGCCTGCCCGTTCAAACAACTTGCCATTGGGACGGCGCAAAAGATCACAAGTGGAACAGATATCTATGGCGCAGGGCGTGTAAATTCAAAAGGGTACGATTTGAACAATGCCGAGACGCTATCGGCGCTTCAAAACCGCCTTGTCGTCAAAGCGCCTTTGAATGTTGAACCCATACTGGTTGGCGAACCAAACCGCCTTTCACCGCATCCTATTATGAACCCCGCCAACGGTGATCATTTGGGAACAGCACAATTTTGCGATGCACATACTGCGCAGCTGGCAATTGAAAATAGTGCACCTTGGCACGCAGAAGCGGCAGAGCGGCAACGCGTTTTGCTGAAAGCGGCAGACCTTTATGAAGCAGACGACGGAGAGGCGCTTGCCCTTCTCATGCATGAGGCCGGCAAAACACTTGCGGATGCGGTCGGCGAACTGCGTGAGGCGGTGGATTTCCTACGCTATTATGCAGCGCAAATTGCACAACAGCAGGGAAGCCCACGTGGCATTTTCACCTGTATCAGTCCATGGAATTTCCCATTGGCCATTTTTACGGGCCAAATCGCAGCAGCACTTGCCGCGGGAAATAGCGTGCTTGCAAAACCCGCGGAAACCACATCTGCAATTGCGGCTTGGGCCATTACGCGGCTGCACCGTGCAGGTGTCCCCAAAACATCGCTTCAGCTGGTCTTGGGAACAGGGGCCGAGGTTGGCAACGCGGTCTGCGCGCATCCCAAAATTTCTGGCGTTGCATTTACGGGATCAACCCAAACAGCCAAGATCATTCAAAACCGAATGGCCGACATGTGCCAACCTGGAACGCCGCTGATCGCAGAAACAGGTGGGTTGAACGCAATGATCGTAGATTCCACAGCGCTGCCTGAACAGGCAGTGCGCGACATCATCACGTCAGCCTTTCAGTCAGCAGGCCAACGGTGCTCAGCGCTGCGGTGCTTATACATTCAGCGCGATATTGCGCCTGAACTGATCAAATTGTTGAAAGGGGCTATGGATGAATTGATTTTGGGTGATCCTATTAACATCCAAACAGATGTCGGCCCTGTGATCACCGCAGAGGCAGCAAACAAAATCAACGGATATATTGAAAACAAACGTACGCAGGGCTCAGTTCTGCATGAAGTTGAAAAACCAAATCATGGCAATTTTGTTGCGCCATGCATAATCCAAGTGGACGGTATCCAAGACCTAAAAGATGAAATCTTTGGACCCATTTTGCATGTCGCTACATTTGATGCGCGGGAATTGGACACTGTCGTACAAGCAATCAACGAGACTGGCTATGGATTAACGTTTGGCCTGCACACACGGATTGAAAACCGCGTTGACGCGATTGCAAAACAAATTCACTGCGGCAACATATACGTGAATAGAAACCAAATTGGCGCAATTGTCGGTAGTCAGCCTTTTGGCGGTGAAGGACTGTCTGGTACGGGACCAAAAGCAGGTGGTCCAAATTATTTGGGCCGCTTTACCCGTTTGCTAACTGACCCCATTGCTGCGACATCGCACACACTGACGGGCGAAACGTACACTGTTTGGGTTGAAGAGGAGCTTCCTGGACCAACGGGCGAGCAGAACCTCCTACGCCTTATCGCGCGTGATCCCCTGCTCTGCGCCGGGCCAACGCGTGAGCTTGCTGAAAAACAAGCAGCTACTGTAAAGGCTCTGGGGGGACGCGTCATCATTCCAGAGCATGATATTGTTCCTGATGACCTTGTGAAAGACGAAGGTTTTTCCGCCGTCATCTGGTGGGGCGACACAGAAACAGGGCACGCGTTTTCACGTGCGTTGGCGCGACGCAATGGGCCTATCATTCCACTTATCGTGGACAGTCCTGACCGCGCGCATGTCTTTCATGAACGCCATCTGTGCATTGACACAACGGCCGCTGGCGGCAATGCAGCATTGTTGGTGGATCAATCCAAAAGATAGATGAATAGTTGATCATTATTGGCATCGAAGAACTGTGTTCTTTCACTAGGTTGTAGACACAGTGTTGATACCCGGAATCTCTCCCCTAAAACACGCGAAAAAGTGTGTGTTTGGTGTGTTTTTGAATCGCACACGCATAGCGTTAGTGTTCAAAAATTAAGTCATTGATATTACTTTAAGAAGTGGTGCCCGGGGGCGGAATCGAACCACCGACACGAGGATTTTCAATAGAGATGGCAATAAATAGTTAATTAAATACAACGATTTGTATGAGCGTAAATTTGGTGTGTGCAAAAGTGTGTTTTTGATATTTTAACTGTTTTGGATCAAACACTGTGTCTACAACCAATGGCGGGACACAGTGCTTGGTACTACTTCGGTAAACAAAAACCTGAATTTCAGCATAACTACAAGTTGGATGATCTCGGGGCTAGTTTTGAGATAGCGGAAGGATACTTAGGTGAGCTTAGGTTAGAAGCTAATTTCCAGCGCTCTAACAGACAAGGCGGTTTATTCCGACACTCTTAACGAAACGCAATTTAAAGCTCGCGATCCTGCACAATCATTAAAATGCGACGTGCGGAATCTTCGACAGGCTTATCAACCATCTTACCATCAACAGCAACCGCAGCACCGTTTGATGCCTCCAAAGCTGCAAGGACTTTGTGTGCCCATGTCACTTCTTGATCAGATGGAGTAAACCCACGCAGCGTTGGAGCGATCTGTTTGGGATGTATCAAAAGCTTGGCCCCAAAACCAAATTTTTTGGCCAACAGTGTATCAGAGAACACTTGATCGTCGTCGATATTCGGCGTCACCCCTTCGATTGGAGAAGCTTTTCCATGTAACCGTGATCGCCAAACTAAGGTCTGGCGCGCAAGAACTAAGCCGTCCCAATCTGTCGAGCAACCTAAATCAACGGCCATATCTAAATGTCCAAAAGCAACACGTGACACGCCTGCCGTGCACAACAGTTCGTCCACCGCGTTTAGGCCTTTGGCTGTTTCAATCAATGGCGTTATGTCAATCGGGCGACCAATAGTCTGAGAAACCATGTTTATATCAGCTACGGTTTCTGCTTTGGCGATCATGATGCCTGCGGCCTGCGTTGCTGCAACTGCTCGCAGGTCATCTTCAAAAAAAGTAGTGCTTGATGGATTGACCCGCACAAGGACTCGCGACCAATCCAGTTCGGCTCCAATGAGTGCCGCCCGCGCGATATCTTTGCCGTCCAACGGCACCGCGTCTTCTAGGTCCAGAATAATTCGATCCGCACCTGCAGCCCTCGCTTTTTCAAAACGATCTGGCCGGTTTGCAGGAACAAATAAATAGGTTACGGGCATAGGCTCTGTCATTGATTAAATCGTTCGTCCGCCATCTACTTCTAATACAATTCCAGTTATAAACTCTGCCTCATCAGAGGCAAGATATAGACACGCATTCGCAATGTCTTGCGGTTCCGACATCCTCCCCATTGGGATTGTTGCAATGAATTTTTCCCGATTTTCTGGAGTGTCAGGCAAGCCCATAAAGGATTCAAGCAAAGCAGTGGCCCCAATGACGGGGGCAATACAATTCACGCGAATTCCATCTGGGGCCAATTCAACCGCCATCGATTTCGACAAAAGATTAACCGCGCCTTTTGTCGAATTGTACCACGTCAAACCAGGACGTGGGCGGATACCCGCAGTGGACCCGATATTTAAAATCACCCCTGCCCCTTGTGTCCGCATAATAGGAACGACCGCCCGAGACATATGAAAAATAGAGCGAACGTTGATGTCATAAAGACGATCATATTCTTCTTCGGTTACATCAAGCATGGGTTTATTATGGTGCGTCCAGCCAGCATTGTTGACAACGATATCGACAGCTCCACCGTTTTTATGGGCGCAAGATACAGCATCGTTAATATCACTCGATTTTGTGACATCCCCCTGTATCGAAAAACCATCAAAGTCTGCAGCAACTTGTGCCGCACCTGCGCCATTAAGATCCATGATTGTTACACAAGCGCCTTGCGCGGCAAAGGTGCGTGCAATCGCGGCGCCAAATCCAGAGGCGCCGCCGGTGATGAGTGCAGATTTTCCCTTGAGTCTCATTTGTTCAAATCATTCCAATTTGTTGTTGCAGACCCAAGTTATCAATTGCAGGCCATTGTTCCGCAATCATTCCATTTTCCATACGGAAAAAATCCAGAACCATAACATCAAATCGCTTACCTGTTGCAGCGTAATCTCCAAATGCGCCAGAATGAACACCACGGAAACGCAAATGTACCAACACTTTATCGTTCTCTGCGATGACTTCTTGGATATCCAGCTCTATCTCGGAAAATGCACCTAGAAGGACATCGCCTAATGTCATAACTCCATCGGGACCAACCACCTCAAAAGGCAAAGTCGTGTCTTGGCGGATATAGGTTGGAGCGACATTCGCATCCAACCAAGCCCGGTCTTGCGTCGCGAAGGCTTTAAAATAGTCTCGTGCGCGTTGTTTGTTCGCGGCGAGTATATCGTTTTGATCTATGTCTTTCATGGTTCTCTCCTTTTAAAGTCTCTCACGCTGCAGATTGCGCAGAGGATGTTACGGGAAGCGTTTCAAACCCAGCCCGTGGGAAATGAATATGCAAAACGCCAGTTTCGGGCGTGTCTTTGCGAATGATGATTTCTTGCGCATCCGCAGCCACTAAAGTGCCGGTCACAGGCACCCGTGCGTTGTCGTTTGGCGTAACCGCAACTCTCGTACCCGCCGCGATTGCTGTTGGATCTTTAAAACCTATCGATGGGAGAATTGGGGACGCCGTACGAGCACATTCAAGCGCTTCTTCTGGGGTCATTTCAGTTGAATGACCGTGTCCAATCGCAGCGATCCGATCCATCCAGTTGATGACATTTCTTGACAAGAATAGCTGCTTATCAATTGCGTCAGCACCGCAGTTAGCACGCAACAACCACAAAGAATGATAGCATGTCAGATCGGCGACCGACAATGCGCTGCCCGTCAGATAGTTGCCATTTTCCGCAAGCATTGAGTCGAGCCATTCGGCAAAAGCACACATTTCCTGAACATAGGCAGGTAGCATCGGCGCCATGGCTTGTTTCGAGATGTCATAGCCAAGATAGTGGTCTTTGCGGTCTGCCAAAAACTCTGGTGGTAAATGTTCGCCGATGTAATCCACCAAAATTCCAATTGCAGGTTTCCAAGTTGAACGGTCCCACCATAGGGACAGTGCTTTGGAAAGCCCTTCACCAGTCGGATAAAGACTTGGCTGTGGCTTAATGCGTTCAAGTGCACGAAAGATAATTTCAGTATCGCAATAAACATCGGCGCCAACTTGCAAAACAGGAACGCGGCGATACCCGCCAGTCAAAGCATTCAACAATGGACGTGGCGGCACAGCCTCCACCTTGACCGAGGACCACTCAAGCCCTTTATATCCCAGCGCCAAACGAATTTTTTCCGAGAATGGAGACAGATCATAATGATGTAAAATGATACCGGACATAAAAACCTCTCTGTTTTTCCGACTACAATTATAGTTGCTAGTTTACGGTCATCTTTTGGGGTTTGGGTAAGACCTATTTTGTCCTTCAGGTATAAGATATACATCTAGCTACTATGACATTTCCTTTGATTGGAGATCAAATTCAGCCCGCAAATTATCACCATGCTGCCCCAAAGAAGGAACTGAGCCGAATTGATCGACGTCCCCTTTGACCTGCGCACCTGGGGATAGCATTTCAATATCACCAACCGGCGTTTGGACTGTTATCATTCTATTTTGCGGATGAACCAAGAGATCGCCCAAATCGCTCAACCGGCCAAATGCAATCGCCGCAGCTGTCAACTTGACGATCAATTCCTCTCGGCCATATTGCGCAAAAACTCCCGCTACAAATGAATCCAACGCGTCTCGATTTTCAACGCGCAAAGTGTTGGTTACAAATCGCGGGTCAACAGCCAACGAAGCATCACTCAGAACGTCTGAACAAAGTCGCACCCATTCCCGTTCATTTTGGATAGAAATCAAAACAAATTTACCATCAGCACATTCAAATGCGCCATATGGCGAAATGCTTGGATGTTTTAAGCCCAGCCGCTTTGGTGGTTTACCACCATATCGTGTTTGGAGATAAGGCACATTCATCCAGTCGGCCATTGCATGATACAAGGACACTTCAATAGCGCGCCCTTTTCCTGTTCTTTCACGCGCATATAAGGCTTGCAGAATGGCTTGATACGCTGCCATTCCCGCGGCTATGTCACATACAGAAACACCAACGCGCGCAGCGCCTTCTGCCGTGCCATTGATTGCACAAAGACCGCTTTCAGCTTGGATTAATAAGTCATAGGCCTTCTGATCACGATAGGGTCCATCTTCGCCATATCCAGAGATCGAACAGTGAATTAAGCGCGGATATAGAGTGCAAAGTGTCTCTGAACCAAACCCCAAACGCGTCGCCGCACCGGGCGCAAGATTTTGGATAAACACGTCCGCTTGGTCGATCATGGCCGCCAAAATTGCATGATCCTCAGCGTTTTTCACATCAAGGCAGATGGATTCTTTGCCGCGGTTCAACCAAACAAAATATGCGCTTTCACCATTTACGAGACTATCGTAGCTGCGTGCAAAATCGCCTTCTGGGCGTTCGATTTTGATCACACGCGCGCCAGCATCGGCCAATCGACCAGAGGCATAGGGAGCGGCGACCGCTTGTTCAAGAGCGACAACCGTCACCCCTTCCATATCCCGCATAAGCATGACTCCTCAGTACTTTTGATGTCATTTATTTCATGATGCAGCAATGAACAGAAATACCCACTTCCTAAAGTGGCCAGAAGAATTTAATATACCCTTGGAGGTGCCAACATGGATTTACGCCAACTACGTTATTTTGTAGCGATTGCCGAAGAAGGATCCTTATCTGCAGCAGCACAACGCGTGAATGTTGCGCAGCCCTCGCTGTCGCAACATATCATCGGAGTAGAAAAAGATTTGGGTGTCACCCTCTTCAATCGCAGTCCACGCGGGATGACACTTACCCAATCAGGAGAGATCCTTTTAGCGCATGCCCGCGACATTTTGGGCGCGATGGACACGGCAGTAGAAGCAGTCAAACAATCTGGAAGTGAACCCCAAGGAGACGTGACATTTGGCCTCCCTAGTTCAATTGCCATGGTGTTGTCTGTCCCACTCGCCGAAACGGTGAGATTAGAGTTACCCAAAGTCAAATTCCGAGCCATTGATGCCATGAGCGGTTTTATCAAAACCTGGTTAGAGGACCAAAGTATAGATGTCGGTATGCTCTACGATCTCCACTCAGTCCGCCATATGAACCACATTGAGTTAATGACTGAAGAACTGCATTTCTTTTCTGCGCCAGATGCATGGCCTTTTTCTTCGAGGGTTGGATCACCTGTAAAAGTATCTGACATTCCAAAGGCTGAGCTTGTCTTGCCATCCCCGCATCACGGGCTGCGCAGTATGATTGATCGCTTTATGAAATCACAAGGCGTGACTTTGAATGTTGTGACCGAAATGGATGGTCTTGGACAGATCAAGACCTTGGTTGCGCGGGGCAGCGGTCACACGATTTTGGCGCCTGCCGCTGCAATCGATTTTGTTGAACGTGGCGATTTGATAATGGCCCCAATCATAGAACCAAAGCTCATCCGGCCGGTATATCTGGTTCGTAACCCAGCAAAATCAATGTCACGCGCGAACCAAGAACTTGAACGCATCACCCTAGAAGTCATCAAAGATCTTGTTTCGCGCGGCATTTGGCAAACAATTGACAAATAATCCTGCTTGATACTCAGTCCTTGTGGGTACTGGTATAGCTATGTGTATGGGACGGGGTTTTGGCAGTCACATCGGTAGGAAACTGTACTTTGATGACAACAACATCCCGGCGCGGGGCACTGAATTCAAGCTTTAGCGCCCATTCCCTCAACATTTCCAAAACTAGTGGGACATGATATCGCCCGGCTTCTGCCAGCGGCATGGCTGGAATGGGTAGATGTTTTCGCGCATCTAGACCATGCCAATCCTCTATTGGTTGTCCTCCAACCTATGGAAAACCAAATACTGTTTTCCCATGTCACATAGATGTTTTTCTTATACCCCATAATGAAGCGACATTTAAACAAGAGGAAAGTCTAAATATATTTGCAAAAAATTGCTTAAATAAAGTTGATCACTCTCACAGGTCTCAAAATTCAAAAGTATAATATAGGAAAATTATATACCCAATAGACCGCAACACTATTTGAAGAGACCTGCACAGTCATAAAGAGTGGAGGCAAAGTAAATCAGATGACAAAGGGTTTGGGACATGGGCGAAAGACTGAAAAACAAAGTGGTCTTTGTAACGGGAGCCGGCTCTGTCGGGCCAGGCTGGGGCAACGGAAAAGCAGCGGCTGCTCAATTCGCGCGAGAAGGTGCAAAAGTTTTCGCCTCTGACATCAATCCAGAGGCTGTTGAGGAAACGGCGAGTATTATTCGATCCGAAGGCGGTATTGTTGAAACGACCGTATGCGACGCTGCAGACGCTTTATCCGTCGAGCACGCTGTCAAGGCCTGTATGGCAGCATTCGGACGCATCGACGTCTTACACAATAACGTTGGCATCATAGATCCCGGTGGCCCCGAAGACCTAACCGAGGAACAATGGGATCGGCTGATGGCGATCAACGTCAAATCCATGTATTTAACCTGCCGCCATATTCTGCCGATCATGACCGCGCAGGGTGGCGGATCTATCATCAATATCAGCTCAATTGCATCGACACATTCCCTTGGCTATTCATGTATCAGCTATTCAGCCTCAAAGGGCGCGGTGAATGCTTTCACACGCGACATTGCGCTAAACTACGGCCCGAAAAATATTCGCTGCAACACGATCCTACCTGGTTTAATGAATACGCCATTAATTCACATGGGCAACGTCACCGATGTCTACGGCTCGACCGAAGAAATGGTGCGCCAACGCGATGCTCTAATCCCACTTGGCAAAATGGGTGATGGGTTTGATGTTGCGCATGCAGCGGTGTTTTTAGCGTCTGATGAGTCCAAACATATTACCGGCATTGAATTGGTAATCGATGGTGGCGTAACGCTTAAAGTCAGGTGACCAAAGATGAAATTATTTGCGAATACGACCTCTCCATTCGTGCGCTTGGTACGCCTTGCCATTGAGGAAAAAGCTCTCAGCAACCAAGTTGACATCGAAATCATTGACCCTTGGGCTGATCCTGAACATTTTCTGGCCGCCAATCTTGCGGGCCGGGTTCCAACCTTAGTGACGGATGACGGCCATGCGATTGCCGAGGCGCATTTGATTTTGCGCTATCTTGATGAGCTCGGTGGCATTTCTATTTTTCCGCTCGAGGATTTGCCCAATACTTTGGCAATTGCTGGCGCAACTCTTGGCGCAATCGAGGCATCAACCGCAATTATCATTGGACGCAAATCCAGCGAAAAGTTTGATAGCGACATGGTCGGCTCAAAACGCCATCGCACGATAATCGAGGGTTTCAAATACTTGAACACTAACCTTCCCCGCGACTTTGCAGACCGACCAGACATCGCCAATTTCGCGGCGGTCACATTGGTCGACTACGTCTTATTTCGCTTTCCAGACACAGACTGGTTGGTTGATCTACCCAATCTGGCTGCTTGGCGCGACCGCCAAAACGGTCATCCCTCAGTCGAAGTAACCCGCCCTTACATGTGAGAATCCAGATGACCGAAACGCATCTTACCGAATTGAACCATTGGATCAATGGGGTCTCTGTACCACCTACGACTGGGCAATATATTGAAACTCTGTCCCCTATGACAGGCGGTCCCGCACTGCGCGTAGCAGCCGGTAATGCTTATGATGTGAGCAGAGCAGCTCAAGCAGCGCAAGCGGCCGCGGATGCATGGCGCCACTTTAACGCGGCCGAACGCGGCCGGTTGATGCTTGCTTTGGCCAACAAGATGCGTGAATGCAAACAAGAGTTAGCCGAGATGGAGCGTGCAGACACAGGCAAACCCATGGCCGGTGCTCTGGCCGAAATAGACGGCAGCGCTCAATATTTCGAATTTTACGGCAGTTTAGTCTATTTGCAGAAGGGCGATATTTTAGACGTCGCGCCCGATCAACATGTTTACACCAAACGCGAACCTTATGGTGTGATTGGCGTCATTACCCCTTGGAACCTCCCCTTGAACCAAGCGGCACGTGCAATTGCTCCCGCCCTCACTGCAGGAAACGTTGTGGTAGCTAAACCATCCGAGATAACGTCACGTACAACAATCGAAATGGCGCGTATGGCGAGCGAAGTTGGCTTTCCTGATGGGGTCATCAATATCGTACTAGGAACAGGTGAAGCAGTGGGCGAACACATTGTGCGCCACCTAGCAGTACGCAAAGTTGCCTTCACCGGATCAGTTGGAGTTGGGCGTGCGATCGGCCATATCGCAGCCGATCGGATCATTCCCCTGACGCTAGAATTGGGCGGAAAATCCGCGAACATTGTGTTTGACGACGCAAATCTGGATTTTGCAGCCACTGAAACGGTCAAAGGTTTTACTTTGAATGCAGGCCAAGTGTGCTCGGCAGGAACACGAGTCTTGGTGCAGCGTTCGGTTTATGATGTCTTTACTAAAAAACTAGCCGACGCAATAAAAGCAGTTGTCCCCGGCGAAACTTTAGGGCCCATCATAACCCCAGCCCAATTTCAAAGGGTTCAAAGCTATTTCAAAGTGGCCCAAGACAATGGTGCGCGCTGTTTGGCAGGAGGCGATGTAGCGACAGTCTCTGGGCAAGAGAATGGGTTCTACATCCAACCAACACTTTACTGTGACGTGTCCAACGACATGCGGATCGCACAAGAAGAAATTTTTGGTCCCGTTGGTGTAGTTATTCCCTTTGATACAGAAGAAGACGCAATTCGCATCGCCAATGACAGTGATTATGGCTTGATAGCCACAGTTTGGAGCCAAAACATAGGGCGTGCGCTGCGCTTGGCGGATCGAATCGAAGCTGGCCAGATTTTCATCAATATCTGGAACACAATGTCAGTGCAAACTCCTTTTGGCGGGCACAAAAACTCTGGCTATGGTCGCGAAAAAGGTATCGAAGCAATCCACCATTATTCGCACACCAAAACGGTAACTGTAAAATATTGATTACGCCATCGACCAGTCCGCTTCACAGCTGGACACTGACATTCACCTCCAGCTTTAGTTTGTGCACCGCATCGGACGCCTAGCCAGTTCGGCCCAAAACGTGTCTCCAGGTGATCGTGACGTTGCCTTTTGCAATCATTTTGAGCACCCCTATATGAGTGTTGTATCATAACACATTTAAGAGCACTGTTCGAGGGGGCATTCTAAGTGGAAATCTCACATACAGCATGACTGCAAGTTGGATGATCTCAGAGCTGGTTTTGAAATAGCGGAAGGATACCGGTTTAGGCATGGCTGAATAGCTAAGCCCATTATCGATGTCAGGCAACTTGGGTTATTCTGACAGTTCCATCGAAGCAATTCACCAATATTCCCATACCAAAACAATCACAGTGCAAATATAAATGCTCCGTATTTTGCGAATTTTTAAACGATCATAATTCCAACAAAAAATTAGTCATGCATTCAGTTAAACCAATAACAAAAATTCCATGATCAATGCGTGATCAAAGCACATACTCTGACTTTTTGATTTGCAATATGTTGCTAACAATTTCCTTCCGGGCTGCTTAGCGGATCAACACCAACTTCTATAGAAGTTATCCTTCAATCGTACGCAATCACTATGTGATGTTGTCTATTTGTAAATGCTAAATTTCATCATTTTCTATATTATTTTCCTATAGCGGGAAAAATATATCACTATTTGGCCCTTTATTAAATTCAATGTACTAAATACATGTAGCAGCGTCGCCCCATACGTTGCTAGCAATGTGAGAATATACCTCCCTTTTATATTCTCCCAATATAAAGAGCTCGAAGGTCACCCTTACGAGCTCTTTTCAATTAAATTGGCATCTTAAACGTTTGTGATACTTATTTTTATATCGTCGATATGTTGGTAAATTGATAAAAAATCAATTCATACTAGTTTCAGGTAGAGCATGGAATTATACTTATTCTATGATTTCACGCTTAGTTACATTGCAATCAAGCCTGGAAGCTAACACATGAAATTAATTTTTTCTCTGTTATTCATGCTTATTGCAGGAACCATACATGCAGAAACGCTAAACTTTAATTGTTTAGCGAACAAATACCCCGCGGAGGCTTCTGTCAAATTAGATGATGAGAACCAAACAATGACTTTCGCAGCTCATGATGTATCCGAGGCTGGTGGTAAATATACATTTCAAGCAACTTTTTACGAATATCTGCCTACGTCAGGATTAGTATTTAACACTACCTTGGGTATCAATTCTACAGGTGACTTAGGTTACTACACTTTTATTTATAATGAAGCCAAACGTCAGATCATTCAGACTAATAATAACCAGCGAAAGGATGTCCTTTACAAACCCACATTGTGGACATGTGATAGACATTGAATGACTGCTTAAGATTTTTAGATTTTAAGTTATGTCCGATTTGAAATAATTCCTTGCTTATTCAATTAGTTCGGCTTTGAATTATCTGATCTCAAATAAAGCCAAGCACCCATCTTCCGAAACTTTTGTAGATAATCTGCACCAAATTCGTTTTGGTATATAAAAAACTTATATTGGCTGAACGAAAATTGAACTTCCCAAGTTAGCAGAAAAATACGAGGGTTTAAGAGCCTACAAGGGAGTAAAACAGATGAGAGAAAACGAATTCACGGCGGCAATCAATAATATTTGTTGGGATAAGGCTGAGCCCATCAAACAAAAACTAATGGCTCTTTATGATTATTCAAACTCTGAAAAGTTCGGCACAAAAAATTGTGCAAGCAACAACATTTCTGAAATTATAGTACACGCTCGAGACCTTGGAATAGTCAATTCAGAATTTGATGAAAATGAGATAAATTGGTGTGTTGAAGAGTTCATTCGTGAAGGCGATAAGGCATTAATAATATTTACCGTAACACTTGGTGCATCGTGCAAAAAGCAACGCATTGCAGATGATACGCGTGTCGAAGAAAGATTTTTAGCAATTGCGAATTTTACTACCGATAATATTTCCAGTTTTTCAGTGACAAAAGCAACCACTGTTCACTAAATCTCTGCTACACACCTTTGAAATTGAAATCACTAGGCGCTATTCAGCAAAATCTGGTGCGGCACTTACTAGGTGGTTGTATATTGTTTGAAAGTGCAACCATCCAATGTATTCAGATCCAACATGCTCCCTGCTATACCTTGCGCGGTCCTCTGGAATCTCGATTGGCTTGATTCCGGAAGCTGCTATGTCTAATTGTTGTTTACAGCATCGTTCCAAAGCAATGAACCAAAATGCTGCGCTATCTATCGAATGCCTACTTGCCGTCAATAGTCCATGATTTTGATGTAATGCTGCTTTCACTCCATTGAATGCTTTGGCCACGTCATTGCCCGCATGATTTTCGACTGCTACCGCCCCGGCCTGATCGCCAATTACAACATGGTCTTCAAAAAAAGCACATGCGTCCTGCGTTATTGGCTGAATTGGTTTCCCAGTAGCACACCATGCTGTTCCATATGTCGTATGCGCATGGCACATCGCAACTATGTCAGGATGTTGCTCGTGTACATTTGCATGTAACACAAAACCCGCTCTGTTTACGGCATACTTCCCCTCGATAACATTTCCTGCATGGTCAACTAAAATCAAATTAGAAACGTTCACGTCCGCAAAATGAATACACATGGGATTGGTCCAATATAAGTTTGGTTCCTCAGGGTCCCTAACTGTCAGGTGTCCTGCGAATCCATAATCAAACCCTTCAACTGCAAACGCACGACATGCAGCGGCCAGATGCCTTTTACGATATAATCGCTCTTCTTCCAAGGTTTTGAAATCTGGAATTTCAGGAAAAATAAGCCCTTGTTGTTCAGGCTGGTAAATTGAAATTCGGTTTCCCAATTCTAACATCTTTTCTCCCTATCAGAACTGTAGTATACTATCAAAAAACTTGCCAACATCCTCTGCTAGCAGTCTAGGTTGTTCCAACGCTGCAAAATGCCCGCCTTTTGGCATTTCAGTCCACTGTCGAATATTTGTGAAGTTTCTGACTGCTACACTTCTAGGTGGGCGTCTAATTTCTTTTGGAAAAGCGGCATAGCCCATTGGCACATTAATTATTTCATCATCAGGCAGCGTCCATTGAGTATGGTGTCGATCATAATAAGGCCAAAATGATGATCCAATTGATTTCGTAAACCAATAGAGCGAAATATTTGCCAAAATTCGATCGCGTGAAATCACATTTTCAATCGAACCATCATTATCAGTCCAGGTATTAAATTTTTCAACAATCCATGCAGCCAAACCAGCCGGTGAATCAGTTAAAGCGTAAGCTAACGTCTGAGGCTTAGTACCCTGAATATGTGTGTAGGCGGTTTCTTCTCGGAGCCAAAAATCAATTTCTTTTGCGTAATTTATTTCAGCCTCACTGGCGCCTTCACTAATGTTGGGATCTGGTCTTGTTGGAAGCATATTCAAGTGCATGCCCAATACAGACTCTGGGTAATTCATCGCTAATGCAGTGCTAATAAACGCTCCCCAATCTCCACCTTGGGTAGCAAATTTTTTATACCCCAAGAGATCCGTCATGAGATGTTTAAAAAAATCACTCATTTGAACTGCTCCCACCCTCTTTTGATTATCAGAAAACGACATTCCGAATCCAGGAAGTGATGGTGCAATCACAGTAAATGATGGGTTATTTTTCAGTCCAGCGCTCTTTGGGTCTGTCAACAATGGAATTAAATCTAAAAATTCAAACACTGAGCCGGGCCAACCATGTAGCAGCAAAAGTGGTATTGGACTGTCACCCTTCCCATCTGCTTTGATGAAATGAAGATCTATATCGTCTAACTTAACTTTAAATTGCGGAAAAAAATTCAGTTTGTCTTCTTGCTTACGCCAATCAAATTCTGTGGACCAATAATTTATTAGGTCACTTAAATACTGTTTATCGGTACCAAATTTCCATTTATCACCAGGTGTTTGATCTGGATAACGAGTTCTCTTCAAACGCAAGACCAAGTCCAAAATTTCTGCGTCAGATACTTTAAGCTCAAAAGCTCTTATTTCGTTTTTCATGTTATTCATACGAGTAAATTTTCAATCACCAAGGCAATACCTTGTCCGCCACCAATGCACATGGTAGCTGCGCCATACTTTTTTCCGCTCAATTTCAACTCATAGAGCAATTTCGTCGTAATGATCGCACCACTAGCACCTATTGGATGACCTAATGCAATCGCTCCACCATTGGGATTGATTTTCTTCGGATCGGCTCCAAGCTGTTCAGAGACTGCACAAGCTTGTGCCGCAAATGCTTCATTTGATTCAATTATATCCAAATCGTTTATGTTGATGCGCGCAATTTCCAATGCCCTTTGCATCGCGGGAACAGGACCTATACCCATCAATTTTGGTTCAACGCCCGCTACCGCGTAAGATAAAACACGTGCCATTGGCGACAGGTTTTGTTTTTCTGCTCGCTTCGCATCCATGAGGACCAATGAAGCCGCACCGTCATTTATTCCGGAGGCATTACCCGCAGTAACTGTTCCGTCTTTCTTAAATACAGTTCTCAAATTTTCCAAATCCGATATAGAAATATCATCACGCACATGTTCATCAACATCAAAAACACGAGCATGACCTTTCGTATTTATTTCGATAGGAACGATTTGCTCCTTGAATTTTCCTGAATTTATAGCGCTTGCTGCCCGCCGATGACTTTCCAAAGCGAATTCGTCTTGTTTTTCTCGACTTATTGAATATTTCTCGGCAACGTTTTCTGCTGTGACTCCCATGTGTCCATGACCGAAAGGATCATTTAAAACCCCAAGCATCATATCGACTACTTGCGCATCCCCCATTTTTTGACCCCATCTGTTTGAAGGAATTAGATACCCAGCTCGGCTCATGCTTTCACTGCCTCCACATAAGGCGAGACTAGAGTCTTTCAACGCAATCGATTGAATTCCTGAGATGATTGCCTGAAGCCCTGAGCCACATAGTCGATTTAATGTTAGAGAGGGAGCATGAACGCTCAGGCCAGCTCCAATAGAAATTGCCCTTGAAAGATACATGTCCTTGGGTTCGGTATGTAAAACGTTACCGTAGCAGGAATAATCAAATGCCTGCTTTTCTAAACCAGATCTCTCAATTGCTACTTCAGCCGTAGCAACGCCCAATGCTATCGGAGCAACGGTTTTGAGGGCACCACCGAAATCGCCGATGGCAGTACGAACTGCCGACAAGATTACAACATCCATTACTGTTCCTTTAAATTCAATTCCCATATGCCATCGCAGGTAGCCAAGTCGTCAGAGTTGGATACGCAAACACGATTGAAAGTCCTAATAGTTGAAGCACCACAAACGGTACGACGCCTTTGTAAATGTCCCCAAGGCTTATACCCGGTGGACACACGCCCCTGAGATAAAACAGCGCGAAGCCAACAGGCGGCGTTAGAAAAGATGTTTGAAGTGTGACAGCAACCAAAATCGCAAACCAGACAACTGATGGATCGTCGACAACCCCAAAGTTCTCAATGGATAGATCTAATCCCAAAATCACGGGCAGCATCAGAGGCATTATAATGAGTGTGATTTCGATCCAATCAAGCAAAAAGCCAAGTAAAAAGATGATAAAAAGAATAAACGCTATCACCATATAAGGATCATCAAAAGACCCAAGGACTAGGTTTTCTATAATCTCGTCGCCCCCATAGCGTCTTAAAATAAAAGCGAAAAAGTTAGCTGCGATGAAAATCCCAACAATATAACCTGATGTATTCAGTGTTTGGCGCATGACATCCTTAAATATTTTAAGACTAAGATTCTTAGATATAAAAGCCAAAATCGTCGCACCTGCAGCCCCAAGGCCGGAAGCTTCAGTTGGGGTGGCGAGACCAAAAAAGATCGATCCAAGGACGAGAAAAATCAATAACATAGGCGGGATAACAGAGAGCCCCACTTCCCCGATCACTTTTATGGTAACAGGTTCGGCATTTAAAGCTAGAGGCATCTCATTTGGACGAAAAACCCCATAAATAACGATGTATAATACATAGAGCGCTCCCAAGATAAGACCTGGGAACAGAGCACCCATGAACAAATCACCAAGAGATATTGCCAACTGATCAGACATGATTACGAGCATTATGGAAGGTGGGATCAATATTCCAAGAGTACCCGACGCAGCAATGGTTCCTGTAGCAATGGGTTTGGCGTAACTTTGCTCCATCATTGCTGGTAATCCCATCACCCCGAGCAAAACAACTGAGGCACCAATGACGCCAGTTGACGCCGCTAGAATGATCCCGATTAGCATAACCGTTAATGCTAATCCGCCTTTAAGTGCTCCAAATAGTAATTGCATTGACTTCATCATGCGTTGCGCAACGCCGGATTGATCGAGCATGAGACCCATAAAAATAAACATTGGTAATGCAACAAGAACCGGGTTTTTTATTATCCCACCAAAGAAACGCCCTGCATTCGCACCAAGTTTTACATAAGTGATACCAGTTCGTTTGAACTCGATATATTCATTAATAATTTTCCGTGCCGGGTCCAAAATGAACTCTGCAAAAACACCGAATATAAGGGCTACGCCAACAAGAGCGAATGCCACAGGGATGCCGCGAAAGAGCATGAAAATAAAAACGAGGAAAATTATAAGAACCAGCCATTGATTAAGGTCCATGATCATTCCCAGGTACGACAATAGGTGCATCTCGATCATCCCTTCAGCAATTTTTGTGTGCGCAGATACGATACAATGAAAAGTATAATTAGAAGCCCAAGCCCCATTTCGACAGTATGCGAAACCATGGGATCACGAGCGATATTTCTATGGTTCAAGTCTGGGTTTGAAAGACGGATAAACCACCAAAGTGCGTAAAAAACAAAGCGCTCTGCAACAAACCAAAGGAATGGTAATGAAGCTATAATCTTCAAATACAAAAATGTTTTACCGAGTATTTTTAGATGGCGACATAAAACTGTCCAAGATGCTATAATTGCTAGTAAGAATAAAATTGGAAGAGACGTTTTCAATATATAAAGCATATGCAGTCCGTTGGGACTGTCCGATCCCTCACTTGCTTTTATCGATGCGAACGCATAATGCATCAATATATCTGTCATTAGAGCCAAGAAGGGCAGTAAAAGCCAACCGTGCGCGAAGACCTCAATCCGAGCCTTGCGCTTCGGTGAGTAATTTTGGTGTAGTATATCAACCCGAACGTGACTTTCCGTCGTGATGGCATAGCCAAACCCAGTCAACATCGCAAATCCGTACATCCACCATTGGGCATCATCCAACCAGGCCTGATTAAAGCCAGCTTTTCTAATGATTACCTGAGTCACAATCGCAACAATCAAAAGTGGAAAAATCCACGCCACCACATTTGAGACACTGATCATCAATCTGTCACCAAAGAGATGATTATCTTGATTCTTTTCTCCTGGATCAGTGATGGAGATAAATTGGTTTAGATTTTGCACTTCTGTGGACATCAAGCTATTCCTGTCAGATATTTTCAAGGATAGACCGACGACGAATTAACTCCGTCGTCGATCTTTTGGCCTAATTTACTTTCAACGATTGCGAGGGAGATATATATTCTGCGACCAGGTTGCGTAGCCTTTACGGTATTCTTGTAAGTCAGCCCAAACCTCGGCGAAAAATGGATCGTCTGCAGCTAGCTCAGCCGCAACTTCATTCCATGCTCCCTCAAATGCGTTTAACATTTCCGGAGACCACTGTTTCAAGATAACACCGTTGTTTTCAACATTATCAACCATCGCGGCATAATTTGTCGCTTCACCTTCAGCTAGGTTGGTTGTGATATTCGCGAGACATGCAACCTTTATTTGCTCTTGGGCCCGTTCTCCAAGGCCTTCCCATACATCGCGGTTAACCAATAATTCAAACAACGTTGATGGCTGATGCCAACCTGGGAAATAATTGTATTTTGCAATCTTGTGAAAACCTAACCGAGCATCAATAAGAGGCATGGAGAACTCTGTTGCATCAATTGCACCGCGCTCTAATGCTGGGAAAATGTCGGAGGCACCCAGAAGAGATGTTGATACACCAAGTTTCTGCATCGCTTTTGCACCTAGACCAAAGAACCGCATATTTAGTCCCTTCAAGTCATCTACAGAGTTAATCTCTTTTTTGAACCAGCCAGATGTCTCTGGGGCAATAACACCACAAGGCGTTGCAACAACATTGTATCCATTTTCATCATACATCTGTTGCCAATATTTGGCACCGTCGTCGTATAACACCCAGCCCATAAATTCACCGGCTTCAGGTCCGAATGGGACAGCGGCAAAAAGTGAGGCTGCATTTATCTTGCCTTGCCAATAGCCGGATGTCGCATAGGCTGCATCGACGGAACCGCTAGAAACCGCGTCGAGTGCTTCTAGCGTTGGAACGAGCTTTCCAGGATCGAAATGCTCAAATTCTACTTCGTTTGAAATAGAATTTATCTTTGAAACAAAATCTACACCTGCTGTACCCAGAATCGGCAGATTCTGACCAAATGCAGACGTCATTTCTAGTGTATCTTTTGCAATGACGGAAGTGGTCGTAGCGACGAGTCCCACTATTGCAGCTGTGATAATATTTTTCATGTTCTTCTCCTTGTTGAACAGACTGATTTCACTTTTGATGTGCAGTGAAACCTATGAATGAGTTGGGCAAATTATTTTCCACTGCACAGTAGTTTTCAGAGCAACCTGAGTTGCTCCAAAATATGCTCAGACCAACGCAGCCTTTACTTTTTCAGGTGTAATCGGCAGAGATCGAACCCTCGCACCTACTGCATTAAAAATTGCGTTGGCAATTGCAGGAGCCACCACCGTCGCAGCAACTTCTCCGACACCGACAGGATATGACCCGTTTTCGAGTACCTCCACATCCAACTCCACGAGATGCTCCATGCGAAGTGGGTTCATCTCTGCAAATGTTGGTGCTTGGATCACACCATTTTCAAATGGTGTGTCCTCAAGGATTGCAAAAGCCAGCCCCCAGAGGGTGGCACCCATGGCCTGATCCTTCGTGTGTTGCGGATTAACTAATGTTCCATGTTCTGAAGCCACAGTGAGTTTTTTCACAGTGAATTCACCAGTTTCTTCATCAACAATCACATGAGCAGCACAAGCATTCCAAACTGCTGTATTCCTTTCTTGCGGTGCGGAGACTGCCAATCCAATACCCTCTCCATTCGGAAGTGATTTGTAATAATCAGTCTTTTCTGCAACGTGCCTCAAAACAGCGGCAAGCCGCTTGGCACCTCCCTCAGTCGCTCCTGAACCAGCATTTTTTCCGGCACCATCGAGTAACTCATAGCGAAGTGAAAGTGGATCCTTACCAATATGATGTGCCACTTCATCGATAAAAGATTCCACCGCAAAGTATTGATAACCAGGTCCAACAGCACGAACCGCGCCCGGAGGTAATGCATCTTGAGCGATTTGATTGTGAGATGTCACAATCGTATGATTTGGCAAAGTGTACCAATGATCCTGTCCATTCACTGCAAATGGATCATGTTTGGGACGTGACTCATCACCAGTTGCATCTGGTGCCATAAAAAACGGCGCGAGAATAGGGGCGAGATACGATCCGGCGTTTGAAACCCGAACCCCATCAATCTTATTTCCTATTATAGCTGCTTTCATGTTAACAGCGTTAACTGGACGAGAGTAGTCCATCTGGTTCTCGAACTCTCTTGAGAAGATCACCTTAACTGGCTTATCCAAAGCTCTTGCGGCAATGGCAGCCATAAGATGTGGATCTGAGTATTGTCTGCGGCCAAAGGAACTTCCAAGAAGTTGCTGATGAACCTTTATATTTTCTTCTGCGATGCCAAGTTTCACCAAATCTCCAACCATAAATGATTGTATTTGTGTACCGGTATAGACGTGACATTCATCTCCTTTGAACTCGACAAGTGCGGTTTGAGGTTCAATGCATCCATGTAAGTTCACAGCTGTTGTGTACGTCGCATCAACAATTGTTTCGGCATTCGCTAACGATGCCTCAGCATCACCCTCTTTTAAAAAGTGTGACTCTGCTTCGCCAGTTTTAATCAAGCGTAAATTTTCAGCTTCCAAGTCAGCGAAACTTACGTTTTGATTTGGGCCGACGTCGTACTTTACATCCAATAAATCTGCTGCCTTGCGCGCCGCGAAGTAAGTATTTGCTGCTACCAAAACAATACCCGTTTGGTAAAATTCTAACACTGGATCATCAGCAATCACGAAACCCTGATACCCAGCGATACTTCGAGCAGCAGTATCATCAACAGAAATTACCTTAGCACCATGACGTACGGGTGGTACTAGCGGAGTCGCCACAACCATATTTGGTACACTTGCATCAATCCCATAATTAGCCGAACCATTGGTCTTTGATGGAATATCAAGGGCAGCAATATTTTTCCCGATGTAATTACGCTGTTCCGGCGACTTAAGTGTGATTGCCGCCAACTCTTCTTCGCTAAAGGTTCTTGTTTCGACTCCAGATGCCACAAGCGATCCGTAAGTCACTGTATGGCCATTTCCTGAAATCACACCCTTGTTGACGGTATAATCAGTTGGTGCTCCACCAAATTTTGAAGCCGCTGCCTCTAACATGGTGATACGACCCGAAGCACCAGCGCGAGATAGCGCATCAAAAGTCCAATTGATCGACCATGATCCACCAGTCAAATGGAAGCCCATACGCGCATCATAGCCAATGTAGTCTATCGAAACATTCTCCCAATCAACTTCCAATTCATCGGCTACGAATTGCGCAAGCGCTGTTCCAACATGCTGACCAACCTCGGCTTTATTGATATGCACAACGACCCTTTCGTCGGCATGAATATCAAAGAAAAGCGTCGGTGATATTAAAGAACGTACGTCAGCAATTACTTGGTTTGGAGCTAAAAGGCCCCAACCCATAGTAAGGCTTGTCGCAGTCGCGCCAGATCCAATCAAAAAAGCACGACGGGAAACTGTTGGATTATTTTGCATTCTGTGTTCTGAATTCATTTTATCCTCCATTTACACAACTGCTGCTGCTGTCTTAATAGCAGCGCGAATTTTATCGTAAGTCATGCAACGACATAAGTTACCATTCATTGCATCCGCTATTTCCTCATCCGTAGGGTTTGGGATGTTTGATAACAAATCCGCAGCTTGCATGATTTGACCAGACTGACAGTAACCGCACTGCGGGACTTGGTGGTCGATCCATGCCAACTGCAAGGGATGTTCGTTCGTTGGATGTAAACCCTCAATTGTTGTCACAAGATCTCCATCTTGCAAGTCATCGACTAAAGTTTGACAGGATCTCACTGCTTCGCCATTGACGTGAACAGTGCAAGCTCCACACAAACCTTGACCGCAGCCAAACTTTGTACCCGTCATATTCAGTTCTTCACGAATGACCCAAAGTAAAGGTGTATCCGCATCAGAACCAACAACGGTTGTTTTACCATTGATAGTTAGTTTCTTCATATTTTCCTCCCAATTGCTCTCGTTAGAGGTGCAATTTTTACTGTGGTGAAAAGCTCCCAACGATCTTTATGGGAGCATGAGTTTGGCTCTGGGCCAATTTTAGGCAGAAAGTATGTACGGTTTTTCATCACCTTCCCCCAAAATTCTTTTGAATGGATCTGTTTCGATAAGGTTTAATGCTCTCGCAGCAAATCGGCTTGCGAGAACTCCAAGTTCATGTGCTTCATCTGAGGCTGCGTTTCCTTCTCGTGCGCGATCTTCAATACCCCGAAAGATGACTGAAAAGCGGAAGAATGCAAAAACTAAATGAAAAGTCGTTAACCGGCTTTTATGGTTTGAATGGGCAATATACTCGTCGATAAAAATTTCATGTTCAGGAATGCCAGACACTTTCCAATCAGTATCAAGCAAACCACCATATTCAGTTTTCGAGCTAAACCAAGGAATGATACAAAAAGCCAAATCAGCCAATGGGTGCCCCAAAGTAGAAAGCTCCCAATCCAAGACACCGATCACTTTTGGCTCAGTTGGATGAAATATCATATTCCCTATTCGGAAGTCACCATGTGCGAGCGACAAAAGTCCATCTTCAGAAGGTATATTTTCTGAAATCCATCTGATTACTGCATCGAGTTGCCGTATCTTGGGACCATTGGACTGACCGTACTGTGAGGACCACCTTTGAAATTGACGATAGTAATATTCTGTGTGTCTCCCAAAGTTGCTTAAACCTAGTTTTAATGGATCCAAATTATGTAATTTCGCTAATGTTCTTGCAACATCCAAATACATCTCTTTTCGATCATGTTTTTCGGCAGCATGAAGACTACAGTCCTCGAATACCCGCCCCTCTAATCTTTTCATAATGTAAAAGGCAGAGCCTAATACTGCTTCATTTTCCTCGTACAAGAGTACCTCAGGAACAGGAACTGGACTCCCGTATATTGCACTCTGAATTCTGTATTCTCTATCAATCGCATGTGCGCCTCTGATTAACTGACCCTCTGGCTTTTTTCGCAATACCAGTCTCTGCGCACCCCAATTAACGAACCAAGTTGGATTGGATTGTCCACCGCTGATTTTCTGCACACTCAAGGCGTCTTCATTACCTAAATTATTCTTGAGCCATGACTGAAGAGCAATTACGTTCAAACTTTTCATCCCGACACCTTCCAATTCCAAAACTGCCCTAACTCTTTTTGAAGATGCTGGTTTAGTACCATCTGGTGGACCTCATCTGCCCCATCAACCAGGCGCGCTTGCCTTGCATATCGGTATATCCACTCAAGAACAGTATCTTTAGAGTAGCCTCTTGCGCCATTAATCTGAATTGCCGTGTCCGCCGCTTTATGCAAAATATTTGCAACATGAATTTTAGCCATAGAAATTTCTTTTTTCGCAAAACTTCCATGATCTAGCTCCCATGCTGCTTTCATTACTAAAAGACGCCCGGTCTCAATACCCATAGCGAGATCACCTAATTTTATTTGTATGCTCTCTCTATCCGATAGACTCACTCCAAAACCCTGACGTTTCGAGGCATATTCTTGCGCAATCTCGACACATCTTTTGGCCAAACCCAACCAACGCATACAGTGCGTCAAACGCGCCGGCCCAAGCCTAATTTGAGTTACTTTTAATCCCATGCCTTCGCCTAATAAAACCCGATCTTCTGGGAGAACTAAATCATTGTAAACAATCTCACAGTGACCACCGTGTTCTTCTGGCCCCATGATCGGTATGCGACGCTCAATTCCCCAACCGTCATCATCAGTATCATGTAAAAAGGCTGTTAAACCCCTTCTTGGATCATCAGAAGTTTTAGCTATCAGAATAAAATGCTTAGCGTCCTCAGCTCCAGTGATGAACCATTTTCGTCCATTGATCCTATAACCACCATTTTCTTTTATCGCTTGAGTTTTGATCATTGAAGGATCAGATCCACCACCCGGGTGTGGCTCCGTCATCGCAAAAGAAGAACGAACGGCACCGGAGGCGATGGGAGAGAGCCACCTTTTCTGTTGATCGAAATTGGCAACCTTCGCCAATAGCATCATATTCCCATCATCTGGCGCGGCGCTATTAAAGATAACAGGACCAAAAATGGAGCGGTTCATTTCTTCATAACATACCGCCATTCCTGCGTGATTTAATCCTTTTCCACCATGTTCTTCAGGGAGTTGAAGGCACCAAAGTCCTTTGCCTTTGGCTTTATTTCTCAGAGTTGTAAGCGCCTCTAGAGATATATTTTCATGTCGATCCCAAGCAGTCTTGTCGCGCTCGATGGGCATTACCTCTTCCTCAACAAAACCGGCGATTTGTTTTCTGAATTCTTCAGTTTTATTGCAAATTTGAAAGTCCATAACAGCTCGCTTTAATTTCCAAAGGTCTTCTCTAATTTACATGGAAACAATCCAAAGTGTTTGCCATATGTATCCGGGTTATTTGAGGAGAACTTTTCCTCATAACCAGGATTATAAAAATCTGATTGAGGATCACCCAAGACTAATTCACGCATTAATTCTGCCAGGTATTTTCGCTTGTCTTGAAAGCCTTTTCGAGAACGAATATCAAATATGTCTCGCTTAACGCCATGCTCAACATTAAAATGGCGGTATACCTTGCCAGGTCTTGGGCTCATCACGATAATTTCATCTGCAAGCAAAAGTGCCTCATCAACACTGTGGGTCACAAAAACAATTGTCGATCCACGTCTCTTGGATAGTTCAAAAAGTTCAATTTGCATCAATTCTCTAGATTGGGCATCTAAAGCAGCGAATGGTTCATCCATCAAAAGCACGCCAGGTTTGGAAACGAGCGCTCTTGCGAGAGCTACACGCTGCTTCATGCCGCCAGAAAGTGCGGCAGGATAATGCTGCGCAAAGTGAGTTAAACCCACTTTTTCAAGACATTCCGCTACACGATTTTCTCTCTCTTCGTCACATAAATTTAAAGGTCCCAGCGCAAAACCGACATTTTGCGCAGCATTCATCCAAGGAACAAGTCGAAAAGATTGAAAGACAAAACCAATTTCTGGTCCTGGGCTAGGTGGTTTTCCATTTACAAGCACTCGACCAGCCGTAGGCTTCATCAAACCTGAGATCAACCTTAGCAGAGTTGTTTTTCCGCACCCCGACGGACCAAGAACAACCACAAACCTGCCAGGGGACAAATCGAAAGAAACACTCTCGATAACTTTTTTCTGAAGCCCGCAGGACCCACCAAAACTTTGAGACAACGCTCTCAAGGAAATGGTGGGCGGGATATGGTGAACTTTCTCAATCACGCTTCAAGAACCTAACTGGTCAGAAGTTTCAACTATCCCAATTTCGTCAAGAACTGTATTGACGATGCTAAAGTCTACCCAACTGTGTAGTTCAAGCATTGGCAAATCGACAAAATCTTTTGTTTTATAGTGTTGCTCCTGCGTGTAAGTTAGCTCTCCTGAATTTAAGCCTCCGTTCACACTCCAAGAATTTTCAAAACTTTTCGCCAATTTTAGCAGTTGTTCAGAATCTAATTTCTCGGTGTGAGGGGCCATTGCCTCCGCCCAAAGCTTTGGATTCTCAGAAAAATCGCGAGATAACTTTGTTAGTGCACGCACTAGGGCAACAACGTCCTCGCGACGATTATCAATCAAATCAGGTGCTGCCGCGATCACTTTGTTTACTATCGGAGCTGACTGAAAATACTCTTTTTGATCAATCAAAATTTTGATGCCATTTTTTTCTGGTATGGACATCCATGTACCAATAGACATTGTTGTGGCGTCGATTTTTCCTGCAGCAAGAGTTTGAGCCCGAACTGCCGGTTGACCGAGCGGAACTAGCTCAAGCAAGTCAATTGGAGTCCCAGCATCATTTAACACCTTTGAACTCAGTGAGTGGTCTAGACTTCCAACTCTGCCGATACCAAAAGAGCGGCCTTTCAATTCAGAAACCGATCCGATTTCTTCCCTAGCTGCAATGAGGAAAGGTAATGATTTGTTTGGAGATGTTATTGCAGTTGCAACTGGTCCGTGTGTTGCGATGAGTTGCAGTAAGGACTTCGAACTCACATTTGCCAAATCGCCTTCACCAGATTGAAGAGCAGCCAATGCCATCGGCGTTTGCTGAACTCGAATAATTTCAACATCTATGCCTTCTCTTTCAAAATAACCAAGCTCTTTAGCCAAATCCATAACTGAGTTGGGCACCAAAGGAGGTTCAAGATGTGTTACGATTAATCGGAGTGGATCTGCAGATGCAGTGAACGAAAGTGACGCGAGAACTGTCACCAATATCGCAAAAATTGATTTCTTCATTTTTTACTCCATAAGTTGTTGATTTTCGTTGATGATGGAAGTCATGAAACTCTCCATCTACTGGCCTTCACTTCTATAGCTCGAAGTATTTCGGTCACGATAATTCCTATTAAAACTAGGCTGATTACCACCGTAAAGTATTCCGCCATTCGAAACGTATTCCCGTATAGGGCTAACAAACCACCTAATCCTCCAACAGCGGTGTATAGTTCCGCGACGACTACGTTGATTAATCCGATTGTCGCTCCAATCCGAAGGCCCGTAATCACGAATGGGACAGCACCGGGCAATACAATTGATCTATAAATTGAAAATGAACTTGCTCCTGTCGCTTTAGCCATCTCCAACAAATCGTTGTCGGTTGAGAGTACACCTGCATAGGTATTTATAATGACAGGCATAACTGATCCTAAAAATACTACGAATACTTTTGCTTCAAACCCAATCCCCAAGAAAACAATTATTAAAGGTATGAACGCTACTCTTGGTGTTGCAGCTAAAGCAAAGACAAAAATCTCAGTCGTTTTACCTATAAACTTCCACATACCCATCAAAATACCACAAACTACTCCTATGGATGCCGCAGTAAGAAACCCAGTAAAATACACAGAAATACTTTGTAATAGGGCAGTTTGAAGGGTTCCCCTTTCTAACAATGAAATCGCTGCAACAAATGTTTCAAATGGTGATGCGATAATATTTGTTGATGTGTTTGCTGCCAACCAAACCCAGATGCAACCCAATAGCGAAAGCAATATGAAACGAGAAAATATAATCATAGTGCCTCCCTCTCATAGCGTTGTAATTTTACACTTTTTTGTTTCATGATGATCATGCCTTCGGGACGCAAAACGGTCAGACCTGTTGTCTTTCGAGACTCTAAATCGAGATGCGCCTGTGCAACATTTGTCAGTGAATATTCATTGTTGATTTCGCAATTTAGTATTCCTGATCGGATGGCTTCAAAAAGTACGTTACTTCTCTGCCTTAGTTGCTCAGGCTCTGTAATGTAGTGAAATAAAACCGGTCTGCACGCCTTGTAGGAACCAGCTGCTAAATCACCCAACGAGAAATTGGTAATGGCCCCAGAAGATTGTCCAAAGTTGATGAAGTGACCATGATTTCGAAGCACTTTAAGTGAATTCTGCCATGTATCTTCACCTACACTGTCATAAACAACATCGACACCCTCACCTCCTGTTATGTTAAGAATTTCATGCACAACATCTTGTTCTTTATAATTAATGACGTGATCGTAACCATTAAGAAGTGCAACGTCACATTTGTCTGTGCTTCCCGCAGTTCCAATTGAAATTGCGCCCTTTGCTTTGAGCCATTGTCCAATTAACATACCGATACCGCCCGCTGCAGCATGAACCAAAACGACATCACCTTTTTGAACCTTATAAGTGTCATGCAAAAGATAATGTGCTGTTAACCCTTTGAGCATGAGCGCTCCTGCGAGTATGGGATCGATTTCTTTGGGCAATTTGACTAACTTGTCGGCGGAGATAATTCGGGACGAAGCATAGGCATTATAAGGGTGTGTATAAGCAACATTGTCACCAATCTTTAGATCACGAACACCCTCTCCGACTGCAACCACTTTGCCGGACCCTTCAGAACCAACTACAAGATCGGTTGCATGAGGCCAGGGGTAAAATCCTGAACGATGATAAATATCAATAAAATTTAAACCTATTGCATATTGCTTAATGAGCACTTGGCCTGCATCAGGTTCAGGCAAATTTATTTTCCGCTCTCTGAATACTTCTGGACCACCAGGGCGATCTGCGCTCATAATATAATCCATTAGTTACCCCTCACAAACCGCTAACCAAATGACCGCCATCAACGGTCAAAACTGAGCCGGTCATAAATTTGCCAGCCGAGCTTGCTAACAATAACAACGCTCCATCAAGTTCACTCTGATCTCCCAGTCGACGCATCGGTATCCGCTTCACAAGTGCCTTTCCTTGATCTGAAGCAAAAAACTCTCGATTTAAGTCTGTTTCAATATAACCAGGAGCAATTGCGTTCACCCGAATACCATGCCGGGCCCATTCAAGAGCCTGTTGTTTGGTGAGCTGTATAAGTGCCGCCTTTGATGCAGCATAAGCACTCACTCCAGTTCCCTGGCGCAAACCTAAAATGGAAGCTATGTTAATGATTGATCCGGTGTGTTCACTCTTAATAAGCCTTTTGGACGCTTCTTTAGCGACCAGCATTGCCCCAGTCAGGTTCACTCCAAAAACCGAGTCCCAATCACTTTCATTCTGCTCCAGCAGAGTGCTCGGAGTAGCAAGACCACTGTTGTTTACCACAATATCAACGGGGCCCTGCATTTCTGACTCACATAGATCGAAACATTTCTCTATGCTCGATTTTTCGACAACATCCAGACGGACGACACTTGCAATTCCTCCTTCGTCTCGTATCGACTGAGCAAGGCCCGTCATGTTCTCGATTCGACGCGCCGCGAGTACGACCTTAGCACCCGCCCGTGAAAGTGCGCGCGCGAACTGCGAACCAAGCACTCCAGAGGCGCCAGTCACCAGAGCGACGTTGCCTTTCAGTGAGAAAATATCCTGTGTCGCTAGGCTCATGAGATGCCTCGCCTTTTTCGCTCAGCATCATCCCACGCGGTTAGTGGTTGGTAATCAGGAACGAAGCCCAAACCTTTCGTTGCATCAGAAGACACTGCAAATTGGGATGTCACTACGTCAACAAGCGCGGGTGCATTTTTTAAGGCACGTGAGATGGCACCTTTCAAATCTTCCACTTTTTCAACACGCTCAGCATGCATTCCCAAGGCACGAGCCATTCCTGCATAATCTGAATGACGTAATTCGGTACCTACTATGCGGCCTCCATAATTAACGCTTTGATCGTGTCTCTCTATATTCCAGGCCGCATTATTCGATACAATTATGATAGGCTTTGATCCATGACGAACTGCTGTATCCAACTCCATTGCATTCAAGCCGAATGCTCCATCGCCGGTTACGCAAATAACTTGTCTATCTGGAAACGCTAAGCTTGCCGCGTTGGCATAAGGAACGCCAATTCCCAAACAACCAAACGCACCAGCATCTAAATAAGTTGAAGAGTTTAGGCCAACGCGAGCAAAACTTAAAAGATCACCTCCATCTGCAACTGCAATGTGATCTTCTGCGATGAGATTGTTTAACGTCTCAAAAATCGCAAGAGGGTGAATTTTACCATCCTGCCCAAATTGAGGCACCTCCGATTGGGCCTTTTTGATCCGTTTCTCGTGTTGGTTTCGCACCCCAAACGCCCACGTCCGGTCGATCTTTGTGGGCACGCATTTGTGAACTTCTTCCGTAATTCCTTTCAAAGCTATCTCCGGGGACGCTAATATTTCCGTGGTTCCACGTCGATTATCGATTAATTCGCTCGCTGTATCGGACAGACGGATAAATTTTGCCTCTGGAAAGACTGCAGGGGAGCCATATCCGAGTTGATAGTCGAGTCGCCTACCAACGGTAATTACTAAATCTGACTGCTGCATAATTTGCCCACGCATAGCGCCGACAAATGAAGGATGATCAGGGGGGACAAGCCCACGCGCTTCCTGAGTGTCTAAAAATAAAGCTCCTGAAACCTCTAGTAATGAAATTATTTCTGGACCAGCGTTATTTGCTCCACGCCCAGCGATTAAAACAGGCCTTTTTGCTTCGCTTAACGTGTCGGCAGCTTGTCTTATTAATCGCGGGTCGGGGAATATCTTGCGGACGGGTTTTTGCTCCATCCAATCTGAAAGGACAAGATTTTCAGCAACATTAGCACGTAAAACATCTGTAGGTATTTCAATGTAAACGGGGCCTGGCTCCCCGCCATCTCCAAATGCTTTAGAAATGGCCTCATCTAACTCTCTTATTACCTGCTCTGCAACACGTGCCGTTCTTGATTGGCGCGTGATAGGCTTCATGATATCAACATGCGGTATATCTTGGAGTGGCCCCATGTTTGCCTGCGGCAAAGAAGTACAACCACCAATGACTAGAACTGGCATGCGCGCTAGAGAAGCATTAGCAATCGCAGTCACGGTGTTTGTTACACCGGGACCTGCAGTGACCATTGCTACACCCAAGTTACCAGTCAACTCAGCATGTGCATGCGCCATATGCACAGCAGCTACTTCATGCCGCACATCAAAAATTCTTATGCCCAATCTTGCAGCGTGATCCCAAATAGGCTGAATATGACCACCTTGTAGACCAAAAATTCTATCAACGCCTCGCCTCACGAGAAAACGCGCGATCCATGCAGAAACAGCTAATTGATCACTATTTAAGTCTTGGGATGTCATTTTGCAGTCTCCAATGTGTTTAGTTTAAAATCGCTCAATGTTTCTTGGATTTTTACTTTCAATTCATTATGCTGAATCTTCCCCGTAGCAGTCCGTGGTATAAAATTATCATCTACAAAAGTAATATTTTTTGGGATCTTGTAGCGTGCAATTTTACCCTCGCACCATTCGATAAGGTCAGTGCTAAAACATGTATCTGAACTATGGCAAACAACGATAGCATGTACCGTTTCACCCCATTTTTCATCGGGCAATCCGATCACCGCAACATCTTTTATGCAAGGATATCTACCCAAAACAGATTCAACTTCGGTTGGGTATATATTTTCACCACCAGAGATGATCATGTTCTTTTTACGATCAATTAACTTGATGAAACCATCCTTATTTCGCAAAGCCATATCACCAACGGTGCAATAATTTGCCCTAAATGCGTCTTCAGTTTTTTCTGGAAGATTCCAGTAGCCATCAAAAGTATAAGGCGTGCAGGAATGCAACTCTCCAATTTCGCCATCGGGCACTTCTTTTCCATCGTCATCCAAAATTTTTATTGGAGCGCTTCCTACGCATTCTCTTCCGACGGTTCCAAGATTTGAAAATTGTTCATCTGGATGCAACATTGTCACCCAACCCGCCTCAGATGAGCCATAGAGCTCGTACAATCCAGAATTTGGAAACATTTCCATGATTTGCCTCTTGGTTTCTGCTCGAGCGGGAGCTGAGGAAATCATCAGTTTTGTCATTTTTCCAAGATCGCGAGACCGTTTCTCCTTTGAAACGCAACTCAACATCATGATGTAATGCGTCGGAACTAAGGACGTGAAAGTTGACCCATTTTTTTCCATCACGTTCAGTGCTTCTTGAGGATCAAACGAAGACCTAGAATAAATTGTTACCGCCGCTCCACGATATGCGAATGAGCAGAAAAAATTCAGTGAATTAGCATGACACATTGGCATAACCAACAGTGCATCATCTTTGCGCGTTATTCCGATTTCGATCTCCGTCACTAACGAGAGAAAGAACATGCCTTTATGACTTCTTATGGCACCTTTTGGTTTTCCTGTAGTTCCAGATGTGTACATAAGTGCCCAAGGATCGGTGTCATTTACAGCGACTATCGGCTTTGCTGCATCGGACGCTGCAATAAGAGTTTCGAAGTTTTCCCAACTCGAAATGCTTTTATCTGAAATCGATATGAAATTCTTTTCTTCAATGATGAGATCATCTCTAATTTCGTCTATTAAATGAAGAAGTCTTTCTTCTGCGATAACTGCAGATGCGTTGCAATCTTCGACTATAAATTTGATTTCAGAAGAACTTAATCGAAAATTTAATGGTACAATTATAATTCCTGCTTTAGCAGTTGCAGCATAGATTTCGGCCCATTCCAAACGATTATAAGCCAGTACGGCTATCCGATCACCCTTCATCAAACCTAGATTTATAATTGCATTCGCAAGACGGTTGGAGCGATCATTCCATTCAGAGAATGTCAAAGTTCGCTCTAAGTCTCTCGCGCCCATGCTGTCACCAATCAGGCGCGCATGTGTCTCTAGGACCTCCCCAAATGTTTGCAAATGATCTTTCATGATTCACTCCATACTAGTATTCTGAATTCTGAATTCAATTTTGTCACGTCTTTTTTTTACCCTCTTCTAACAACGCCCAATGCTATTGAAGCACAGATCCAACCCAAACAAGGTGCAAAAAGGCAACAATAAACCGCTACCTCTTGATTTAATTGACTAAAATTGAGAATTAACTGTCTCAAAATATCTAGAAAATAACTAATCGGATTGGCTTTAACGATAACCTCGAGCCAATAAGGAAGTTCGACAATCCACCCTCCGCTAATTGCATAAACACCATGATTTCGCAATTCGTCACGAAGCGTACCAGGTATATCTAGGAAACCGATTCCACCAACAATTCCCTTTAACGGAAAAATCGCACCAGATAAAAAATAAAGAGGTTGGATTAATCCATTCGAAATAGCGCCAAATGACAGAAACCCACGCACACGTACTGCAATAATTAGCCCAATTCCCGTTATCCCAAAACTTAATAAAAACATTACAGGTAGAATTAATAGTAAATTTTCTAACGGAAAACTTATTCCAATAATGGGGGCAAATAACAATGGAACTGCACCATGTATTAACGATACAGTGGCTGCCCCAGATAGTTTCCCTAATGTTAACGTCAAACTACTTGTTGGTGAGACCATAACTTGGCGAAAAATTCCAAACTTCCGATCCGCAATAATACCAAAAGCAGATTGAAGTGATGCAAACAAAATATTCAATACCATAACACCTGGAAGGATGTATTGAGAATATGTATAGCCCTCTATTTCGCGTAAGGTTGCACCCAAGCCAAACCCCAAAATAATCAACCATAAAAATGTCCTCGATAAAGCTCCAAGTAACTGGGACCGATCACTTAGAAACACTAATACTTCTCGCATCCAGAGAATTCTAACTACATGAATTGTAGCGCCATCAACGGGAGCAAAAAATGCGGAACCTCTGATCATGCTGATTTCGTCCTGATTAGTTTTGGAAACCGAGTTTTGATCTCATCGCTGTCATTCTGGCGAGTGAGATAGAGAAATACATCCTGAAAGCTTTCATTCGGATGCTTTGAATATTCGGCTAAGATTGAGTTTTTGGTTCCAAATGCGATTATCTCTCCCTCGCTTAAAATACCAATGCGCTCACAACTCTCGGCTTCACGTAAAATATGTGTTGTCAACAAAACAGCCGTACCCTTCATCTTCAAGGTTTCTATTCGATCCCACAAATCAATCCTACTTTTAGGATCTAATCCCAATGTTGGTTCATCTAGAATAAGAAGAGAGGGCTTATGCAAAGCAGCGCGCGCTATTTCAAGACGACGTTTCATTCCGCCGGATAAAGTGCCGACTTTTTGATGTTTAACAGCTTCGAGTTCTGACCATTGCAGCGCTTCAGATACAAGACTTGGCACTTCTCTTCTTCGCACACCATATAATGCAGCATGCAATTCTAGCGTTCGTTTTGCCGACATGTGTTCATCGAGAGTATATTCTTGAAACAAAACGCCAATACGCTTTCTGATTTCTTTTGGATTTTCAGCGGCGTTGTATCCATCAATAACAGCGCAACCATGATCTGGTCGCAACAAGCCTGTCAACATACTTAAGGCGGTTGATTTCCCTGCACCGTTCGGACCAATCAACGCAACAGACTCACCAGACATCATCGAAAAAGAGAGGCTCTTGACAGCAACTTTTCCAGAAAAAGATTTAGTTAAATTTTCGCAAGATAATAAAGGCATAGTTATCCCGCAAACAATTTATCTTGGACAGTTTGAAGGGTATAATTTAATTCTGGGCAGATATCAGATTGATTAGTTTTATTTAGGTCAAAAATTTCACTTACATCTTCATTTTCATCAGGAAGTAAAACAGAGAGAGTAGCTTCTATCTCATTTTCAAAGTAGAAATTTGCGACGCTAATACTTTCTTTTAGGTGGTTGTCATCTACAATATCACAAGCCGTTATTACCAAATCATGAAAGCGCTCAATGCCGACATTAAATGATCTCGAAAAATACAAGTCGAGGCTCAGACCTTTTTCCAAGGCGGCAATAAGTTCATGGCCTGCGCCTTCTGCTGCTTCAGGATCCAAGTCTAATCTTGATTTTTCTGATTTACCTGGAAAAAGATCCTGTAGCCCTGCTAGCGCAGCTAGAACGTCTTTATCTTCAGAGATTTGCTCGATACTACTTTCGACCGTTTTAAGAGTTTCTTTAGCAAGTTCGAAAAAAATTTCCTCGCCCTCAACTGCTTCTTCGTAAAACTCTGACAAACCATCTTCAGAAACTAATATTAATGAAAGACTAGCGGCTCTGACATCGAGATCAACCTCAGTGAAATTAGCTGTTGATAACGTATATAGAAGTTCTTTTGCAAGATCAGGCAAGGCTTCTTCATCCGCTTGCTTCATAGCTTCGATCAATTTCTCAGAATGAGCTATAGAAGAGGCATTATTCTGAAAGGCAGAGTAAGAAATACGTTCCCAATGGACTTCAACGCCCTGGATCAATTCGTCAATTTCTTCGCTTGAACCTCTTTGAATTACTTGCAAGTGATCATTTATTAATTGCTTTGAAGTCTCAACAGCAATTAAGTGTGCGTTTGATGTAAACGGGTCAGTTCTATAATTCATTGCGTTAGCGCCGGTAGTTATTAGCAATAAAAATAAAGTTATTTGAATAGAAATCATTTTCATCACTAACCACCCACTTCGATCGAATGTGCACCGCGTCCAGCTTGAATTTGCTCAACAACGCACATGCAATCCGTACTGATCACGCTTACGCTGTCGCTAAGACCATTGGCGGTATAAACAAAATCGCCATTCGGCCCAACAGATATACCCCATGGCCTTCTCCCCATACGCTCCTTGATGACATTTGCGACTTTGCGATTAATTGTATCAATCACGTACACCGCATTCGTTCCACCACCAGCAACGAATGCATATTTTCCGTCAGGACTGATATCGATCTCAACAGGCCGTGAGTCGAGACCAAGCTGGATTGTTTCAACTACCTGATGACGTTGCACATCTATAACAGAAACTGAGCCACCTATTTCTGCTGTCGCATACGCATGTTTTCCGTCAGCAGAAAAAGCGACATCTCTCGGGCGATTGCCAACAAGAAAGTGTGTTACTAGCTTTAAACTTCTAGCATCGATTACGGATATTGTATGACTTGTTTCTCCCGTCACATAAACATAGGCGCCATCGGGACTGACATCCACGCCTTCTGGTTCTACGCCAGTGGGAAATCGACCGAGTTCGACGCCTGTTTCAGCATCAATACCAACAGCCATCGCAACTGCCTCTAAAGCTGCCCAGATTTGTGTTCCATCGGGACTAATCGCCAATCTTTCTGGGTTGCCGCCCGCAGAATAGGATCTGATTATCTCACCGCTAGCAACATCTACAGCAACAATTGCATCTTCTAGTTTTTCACTATTTGGGAAAAAGTCGCTAATTGCTGTATAAACAGTGTTTCCATCAAGACTGATTGCCATTCCACGCGGGCGAACCTCTCCAGGCCTTGCAGAAACATTTAACATTCTTGATTTATTTGAGCCCACATCAATTACAGATAAGCTTGCACCATATTCATTTGACACAAATAGGCGCGTATCTGCCGTTTCAGCACACGCGAAACCCGCGCAAATTAAAGAGATCAAAAGGCTACATATTCCTAATTTATCTTTCATTTTTTGCAGTCTCCTAAATTAGATAAATCTCCTATCTGGTCCAAACGCTCTACGGGATCTGTGCCTGGCATGTATATCGCCGGCATTTCTCCAACCAACTGGGCTCGCGCTTTTATCGCTTCAAGTTCTTGTCGATTATCTATTTTGTCGCTTAGACGAACCAGATAAAGTGACTGTCGCAATTGATTATCCCAGAGCCTAAAACTTACACCTATTCCTTTATGAACATCGAGTACCGTGGATGGGTCGGAAAGATAATTGGACATAGTCAAGCCAGTAGAGCTATTACTAAATTTTGCAGCCTCGTAGCTCAACTTAATAGCTTGGAAACCAGCCCAAGATATTGGATCCATTGGCGCGCCCCATCTTGCCGCAAAGCGAGCATTTAACTCTCTCGCACCATATGCATCTAGCGTACATTCCCAACTACTTGCCCGATGCCCAGCATTTGAATTTCTGCATATTTGACCAAGACTTCCGTAAAAAGCTCTGAGTTGCGCGGCTTGCTCGGGAAATCCGGTCAGTTCAATGCCACTGCTCTCAGCTTCAAAACGAGCAGCAAATCGAAGCTGAGATAACCAATCTGAAAGGTTTATAACAACATCGGGTTTCGTCTTGGCAATTTTATGGATCTCGTTTTCAAAATTTGTCTGACCTTTTTGAATGTTCGATTGACCGACAACTTTGCCCCCCCAATGACGTTCCTGTATTGAAACCAGTGAGCGATCTGAACGATCTGTGCCTTCCAATGTATCATCTGAGATAATAAACCATTTTCTATAGCCTGCGCGGAGATACCACGCAGCTATAGCATCCAGATACATTGCCGCGCTTGGTTCAATGTGAAAGCTCATTTTATTACACTGCTGACGTAACCGATCTGCAGAACACGCTATATTTAAAAATAAAACTCCATTTTCTTCCGCAATGCGCATCAATTCCTCGGTTTCTGAGAGGCCAAAACCTCCTATCAACACCTGAACTTTATTGAGTTGAACCAATCTTTTGGCTGATCTCACAGCCGCCTCAGAACTTGGTGCTGCAGCGAAATGAATTTTTATCTGATCACCAAATAAGTCAGCATTTTTCTGGGTATCCTCTAATCCGAATGTAAGTCCGCGTTTTGCAGATGCGGCAAGATCGCTTAGATTCTCAGCATTATTTTTCGAAGTTCCTCCACCGAATGGCAAAACAGCACCTATTGTTAGTGATATCTGCTCTGCCTGAAGTGCAGTTGAAAATAACCCAGTTATTGAGGCAGATGCTGTTGCGCGCAACATAGAGCGACGCGTCAATAGTAAGCTCATTTCATCCCCTCCATAATACGAGGGCGTGGCAGGTCAGTTAAAGGAATGCTACTGCTCAGCAATATCGTCTGAAGCTCGTCCCACCTTTTTGCGATTGCGTGGTCTAAATCATCTCGTAAAGCCTCATCATGCATTCTCACACCAAATGAAATTGAAGCAAACATAGGCAAAAATGGTATGTCAATTTCGGGTGTTATATTTGAACTTAGGAATTCATTATCCTTGAACAACGATAATGTCGGTCCCCACTGTATGGCCAAATCAATTTGGCCCGACTCAAGGGCCCGTATCAATCTTCTCTCAGCTTCTCCTGTTTTTGGGGTATATTGAAAAAAACTTATATTTTGTAGCAATCCCCGGCGAGCAAGGGCGACCGCGGGAGGAGGTAATCGGTTTGCTCCCCCTATCACCCCTATCCGTAGTGACTTAAGGCCGTTATCGTCCAGGCTATCAGGTAAATTATTCGCAGAGTTTGCAACAAATACATAATTTGATCGATAGAGAGCGTGTGTCGTTAACAGCCCTTTTTGCCCATCAATAACACCTGTGATGACGTCACACTCTCCTAAATCAAGAAGATTTTTTGCTTTTTTCAGATTATATCTGGTGATCCAAATCCAGTTGATTTTTGCATCCAGCTCTGACGCTATTTCTCTGAGTATTTTATTTTCAAATCCTTCCGATTGAGAATTTGAATAAGGTAATCCTTCAGGGTTTGCACAAGCATTGAATTCGTAAGCCCCAAGTGAATTCGTTAAACAAATTAAGAAGGTTGTAATTATTGTTAGATACTTCATCGCAATACCAGAAATTACAGACTAAAAAAGCGCGCCCAAATATTGGGCGCGCAGTTTTTGGGTTTAAGATGGGAGAGCAAAAACCCAGATCGATCCACCTTGCGGAATTTCTGTTTTTGTACCACGGTTTAAGTCGATAAAGAATTGGACTCGGTCCGCGTCCACACCCCAGCCTGTTGTGACGGCGACGTATTGCTTGCCATCAACAGTAAAGGTTGTGGGAGGGGTATTGATCCCGCCATCCAATTGCTTTTCCCACAGGATTTCACCAGAATCTGCGTCAAAAGCTCGGAACATTCCATCTGATGTACCCCCAGCGAATACCAATCCGCCATCAGTAGACATCGTCGCACCCCACATATGAGATTTGAAGTTTACTTGCCACTTTTTCTCCAAGGTTCGAATATCCCATGCCTGGATTGCTCCAATATGGTCTTCCGCTTCAGGAGTTAGTTTCATCGATAGACCCGAACCAAGGTAAAGTACGCCCGGTTCATAATCCACGACAGCACCCTCTGCCTCACCACACATATTTTCGTTGACAGGGATATATAAAATCCCGGTCTTTGCGTTATAAGAGTCAGCCAGCCAATCGCGTCCACCCCAGGCAGATGGGCAATAAGCAGCATACTTTCCGGTTCCTGGGACCTTGTCAGGGTCATATTCTGGACGACCTGTTTCTGGATCGAGACCAAGAAACGCATCATTGTGCACATAAGGCTTACCTTCGATAAATTTAAAGTCACCTTCAGAACGATCCATTTTGTAAATGTAACCATTTCGAGCAAAACGGACAGCTAGATCTTGACCGTCCAAATTCATCAATGTTGGTGGAAAGACTTCATCCCAGTCCCAGTTTCCATTGTGGTGATATTGAAAATGAGACTTAATTTCACCAGTCTGAGGCGAGACTGCGACCGAAGAAGTGGTATATAGATTATCACCTGGGCGCATATCACCAATCCAAGGAGCTGCGTTACCAACACCCCAAACTACCAGATCATTTTCCTTATCATAGTTACCTGTGATCCAAGTTGATCCACCACCGGTTTTCCAAGTGTCACCAGGCCATGTATCTCCTCCAGGAGCGTCGGGATGAGGGATCGTGTAGGTTTTCCATTTTGTAATTCCACTCTCAGCATCAAGACCTTGCAAGAATCCCCGAATACCAAATTCACCGCCTGAAGTCCCAACAACGACGACTCCATCTACAACGAGTGGAGCTGCAGTATTATAGTAACCGTTTCGATAGTCTTCTAATTTAGTTTTCCAAACAAGTTCTCCAGTTTTAGCGTCAACAGCAATTGTGTGTGCGTCCTGCGTGTTCATGTAAATTTTATCTTCCCAAAGCGCTACACCTTTGTTGGTTGGATGTACTGGGATAATGTCAGCAGGGAATTCATATACATAACGCCAGTATTCTTCTCCGGTAACTGCATCTAACGCGATAATTTGTAGATCTGGTGTTACCATGAACATAACACCATCATTCACCAAGGCAGGAGCTTGGTGTGCTGGACGGGCTGGTAATGCGGCGAATTCTGCGTATTGCTGGTATGGGCCTGTTGATTGGTTCCATACAGTTTCTAATTGAGCGACATTTTGCTTGTTGATTTCATCTAATGGGCTATGTCCGTGTCCATCGAGAGTACGGCGAAGGCTGAGCCAATCGCTACTTTCTGGATCCAACAACCTTTCCTGTGTCACTGGCTTATAATCCATGATGTGATTTTCTGCAGAAACAGGTAGCGCTCCTAGAACAGCAATCATAGCAGTTGATAATAAATATTTCTTCATATGTTCTAATCCTCCCTAGAACCGGTTGATAAAAATGCGTTATCTTTGTCTTTCATCGGTAACGCGCAACTTCTTCAGCGCTTACAGCGCCAAAAGAATTCCCTATGGAGTTCCTGACAAAGGTCATGATTAAGGAAATTTCTTCATCAGTTAGATGCTCACCGAACGCAGTCATGTAACCGCGACCGTTGATTATTGTGTTAGCTACGTATTGGGTGTCAGCAAGATTTTGGTTTTTAGAAAGCCGTTTACCAGATGTTCCCTTTGAACCATGGCAAAGACGACACCTCTTGAGATATAACTCTTTGCCGGATTTCAGACTATCCTGCGATATTGCAGTATCTTCTGCGATAGAAATGGTTCCAAGAGGTACAAACAAAGCAATGATGAGCAATATTTTGAATAGATGCAGCGTGTAAATCATCGACAGTCTTTCTTATTAAGTATTCAGCATTCTGAATTCAGAATTCATTTAAATAGAGAAAATGTCAATGATAATTATTTTTCGGATTTTTCCGTTGAAAAATAAGTGGTTAATACCGTAGATGCAAAATCATTCCAGTAAATTAAAAAACAAAGTTAAGTTTATTTTTCGAAAGAAAACATTGATTTTGCTGTTAAGCTAGAATCAATTGCTGCAAATAATGCTTGTTGCGCACCCAATACATGATCACGGACTAACAAATTACATTTTTCTTCATCGCCTTGAATTGCTGCTTCTAATATTTGATTATGTTGCTCCCAAACAAGCATTCCGCGTTCAGCATGTAAAAGCACTGCATGCATCACTCGTTTTAGGAAGACCCAATGTGGTGCAGCTGTTTTCCCTATAGCTGAATTACCTGAAAGATCATAAAATGCAGTGTGAAAAGCAATATCATGCTCTACAGCATCAGACACATTTGAACTATTAAGGGCATCTTTGCCTTCATCCAAGATTTTGGACAATGACCGTCTAACTACATCCTTGAAGTTGGTATCAGCTTTTACTTTGGCACAGACTTGCATAATTGAGAATCTGTCTAGAAGGAGCCGAATATCGTAACGGTCTATCGTCTCATCTTTATCAAGAGGCGTTACATATAACCCTCGTGCGCCATGCTCAACAACCAATCCATCGTTTTTCAACAGAACAAGCGCTTGCTGAATTGGTTGGCGGGAAACAGCAAAAATATTGGCTAATTCTTCTTGTATTAGATGAGACCCAGGGGCGAGTGAACAGTCAGCAATGCTGTGTTTCAGTTGTTCGTAAACCTGTTCAGTGCGGCTTGGGCTCGATACGATATGCTTCATTTTATTTATCTTCTGTATTCTGAATGCCATTTTACTAGACATTCAACTAAAGGGCAATGAGAAGAACGGCCGGGAACCGAAGTTTCATCAAAACAAAAATTCATCCTGCAATTTTGACTCAATTTTCCACTGGACTTCCTCTCACCCGCAAGCCTGTGTTTGGGTGTGCTCGGAATAGCGTCGGGCTTTGCTCAGTACGAATGATCGGTACGGAGTAGAGCATGAGACTAGATTTGGATTGGTTTGACGCCAACCTTTCTGAGCCATTTTTGAAGGTGTTCAGCTACGAACTCCCCGCCATTGTCAGATCGAATGCATTCAGGCTTTCCGTATTTCATCAGCAAACGATGC
>Ga0075480_10000064_pt1 | contig 47157 bp, 52 predicted proteins | sample DEB08_DNA_7_FD_81590 | JGI IMG/M metagenome (GOLD analysis project Ga0075480, IMG submission 81590) | Aqueous microbial communities from the Delaware River and Bay under freshwater to marine salinity gradient to study organic matter... | ecosystem: Environmental > Aquatic > Marine > Coastal ... | reverse complement strand
ACAGGGAAGCGAAAAACTAAATCAAAACCGCGTCGTAAAACAATTAAACTAAAAAAAATGAAGAAAAGGAGAAAAATTAACAAAATAACTATTCGAAAAATTAATTTTAATAAGAATTAATTAAATAAATATATAATTAATATAAAGATGGCTGCTTCCATAACCGATTTAGCAAATTCATTAATGCTTGCCATTCAAGAAGAAAATTCAGAAACAGTATCAGATTTATTAATTCAAGCTTATGAAGCAAATATTTTAGATGATGTAATCAACTTTGAAAATTACGATACTTATAATGGAGAGACGCCATTAATTTATGCATTAAAGTCAAAAGTCGATTTAAATTTAATAGAGATGTTAATTAATGCTGGTGTTGATGTTAATTTAAAAAATAAAGTGAATGATGCTACTCCATTAGCAGAATTTTTTTCAACTACATCAGGAGGAAGAGAGAGAGATTTAGCTTATACATTTGACGTTTTAAATTTAATGGTAATTAAAGGGGGTGCTTCTCTTAATTTGAAAAGTGGGGATATGACAATTTTGGAATTAGTTAATTTATCAATTCAAGATACATCTAAAGAAACTATACTGGAAAGAATAAGGATTTTAGAAACTCAACAAAAATCCTTAGAAGAAATAACTCTGACTCTTGATAATTTAGATGAAGAGGATCTTGATACCATGATTGCAAATTTAACTACAGAATTGGAAAAAGATCCGTTGGGAAATGTTCAAATATTGGACATGTCTATATCACAAGGATTCACCGCCGGTTATACGCCCATTTTTTACTTAATAAAGAATTTTTTTCCCCCAAGAGATCTATTACGAATTTATAATTTGTTTGTTACCCATTTTAGAATAATAGATGATGATACTCAACCAGATTTTATACCTAAAGGAAATATACTTCATCAGACTTTCACAACTTTAACACCGTTAACTATGTTTATTTTAAGATTTAAAACTTTTAACCCCGAAACTGAAGATTTTTTTAGACAAATGTGTATTGATTTTTCAAAAATTAATGGTGTAGAAACTATTTCACCTTTTATTGATTATCGAGATAAGTATGGTCTCACCATTTTAGATTATGCAGAAGCAAGTGGGGTTCAACAATATGTTGATATAATTAAAGAAATTTATCCCGATGCCAAAAGAGGAACTGAACTTCCTCCACAAGAAAATAATTTAACTTTTCCTTTTTTTAAATTTCCAAATCCACCCATGACAATTGAATTGCGAAGAGTTTTTGAAGATGATATTCCTGAACCTAGAACACCTCCAATTATGGCAAGTCCTGAGGCACCTCCACCGCTTAGGAGAGATTCTGAGGATTCAAATCCCCAAATGGGCGATCTTTCTGATGAAGAGGAGGAAGTGGTTCCTGAATTAAATCCAAGTGAAATAGAACTTCCTGATCCCTTACCTGATGATAGAGAAGAATTGAAACAATTGTTAAATAATTTAGTTTCAAAGATGAAAAGATTTAACGCGAGCAATCATATATTTTCCCTTATAATAAATATGTCTAAAATACTTACCAAAGATTATTCATTAGTCAACGAACCTCTTGATGCACTGAATGGAGCTCCTGTTATGTTCTCAGTTTTTTTAATAAATCCTGAAAGTAAATTAATTGTTGATAATTTTATTCAAATGATGAAAGGATTTGAAGTAAATCCACTTTTAAGTGGGAGTGATGGAACAATTTTAGAAACTTCTATCAAGGAGAATAATTTAAATGTTTTAAAATCAATTATAAAGAATTTTAAGTTTGATAAATTGCTTAAAGAAGAAAGTGATGTTCTTCCAGTTTATCAATTAGCAAATGAACAATTTGAAATGAATATTGATAATGAAAATGCAAAACAAATTCTTCAAGAAATTTTCTATTCATTAATGTGGATAGTTTTAGAAAGTCAAAATGAAGAAAATTATAAATGGTTACCCTCCACTATAAATAACAAGGCTATATATTTAGGTGAAGAAATAAAAGATTTACCTTATTATGAAACTGTTTGTAAAGGTATAGTTGAAAAAACAGGAAATATAATAAAAAATGATGTAAAGATTTTAGAATTCCTTTTAAAAAATGGAGCTCATGCTTTTTATAGTAACCCTTATACTGATATTAATGAGGATTCTCCACTTGGTATGGTTCTATTTGAAAGAAAGGAACCAGCAGAACCAAGTCCAGAAATGGTTAAATTGTTATTAGATTATGGAGCACAAATGTATACAGGATATACATATAATCCAGATGACCGTGAAAAATATGATTGGGATTTCATCGATTACATACTTGAGGATATGGAAGAAGCATCACCGGAAAATAAAGAAAAATATGAACAAATTATTTCTATTTTGTATAATGCTTTAGCGCTTGAAATTATTCTTTCCACTCCTCTATCTGATCCTGTTCGATTTCCGGAGAGAGAAGATATGTTAAATAATTTAATTAAATATCATCCTGCTGCATTTTCTGGTTATCCCAAACCAGAAGTAGAATTCACTCAACAAGAAATTAATCCAGAAGATTTAGTGTATGACGTCATTACTTTAGAAGAAACAAAAATAGCGGATTTTTTAGCTGAAGATAGAGAAAATCATATTGTTATGAGGGATTATGATAATCCCGAATCAACTTTTTTAATAAACTTAAATAATTTTAGAAAAGCAATTGAAGTGGACTATACTCCACTCGGACCAGGAGAAATTGACGAAAAAAATGTTCCTCCAGATTTGATTGAAAATCCAGATTATGATGATGAAAAACCTGATGATCCTGATACAAATCCAACTCATATTATACAAACCTACGATCCAGCTAATCCAAATCATGTCCCACTTCCAGGTAAGAAAGGAGGTAGTGGAATAATGTATAAATGTAATGAAGTTTCAGATGGAACACTTATAACGCTAGGGTCTGTTAATAATATGGTTCCTTACTTTGATCTTAAGAGTGTAGCTGGTTGGGGAGGTTTAATACCACTTCTAGAACTATATAGTAAACTTTTGAATTTTCCATATGAAGAACGAGGTCAATATTTTAATTATAAAGTGTTGGATCAGGTAGTTAATCCTTTGTCGGGAATAGCATCAATTGCATATGCCAATGATTATGAACATAATAGATATGGCGGGCTTCTAAACTATGTAAGTGGATCACACTGTCAAGATGGACAATTTGGAAATGTAACAACTATAATACCTGCGAAAATGGGTATTCCAAAAAAAGGGGGCAAGAAAAAAAATAAGACGGTAAGAAAAAAGAAACAATTTAAAATTAAAAAAACACTTCGTAGGCGTAGAAAGAGGAAATCAAAAAATTGATCGTATATTAATTTATTAATTTAATATACAATCTACATACGATGCCGTCTGGTTTTAACCCTCATAATACAACTCAAGATTGGGAAACTGTTGTCCTTCGTGGTAAGGGAGAAAATGTAAATGCCAAAAAGAAACGAGATGGGCAAACTGAGACAAGGAATAAATTTGATGGAACAAAGTCCTCTGCTATGCGCAAACTAGATGATGCAACAGAAGTAGTAAAGCCTCAGAGAATTAATCCTAAAATTAAGGAACTAATTATGAAAGCTCGGACTGCTAAAAAGATTAGTCAGAAAGAACTAGCTCAGCGTGCACAAGTGCAACCAAGTGTTATTCAACAGTATGAAGCCGGAAAGGCAAAAGCTGAGGTAGGGGTTCTTCGTAAGATGGAAAAGATACTAGGCGTGAAGCTAACTGGAAAAGATTTTAATGGAATAAATGTTTAATTTATTAATTTATTAATTAATGTTATTTAGTAAAAAATTCTTTTTTTCTGATTTAAATATATATAGAATGAGTGTTAGAAGAAGACCTACTTTACCTTCAGCTGGTTCGCATGAATTTCCTCTACATATTTTACCATCAAATGATGAACATGGTCATGATGGACCTGTTCCTCGTTCAGGGGTAGATGCATTACATTTTAGTCATGATATGCATGATGCTGCTTCATCGGCATCTGTTACTACTCACGGTAGTCACTCTGTTGGCCCTCCTGTTAATAGTGGTGATAATCAAGACGATAATGAAATTCTAAACAAAGTTTTTATTTTACTAAAAAAAAAATATGAAAAAGAAAGGGAGCGAGGTCTTGTGAGACCAGTAAGACCGGATGCAGCTCAAATTGAATATGCAATTCACGTAGATCATGATCTTATTCGTGAAATTGAACAAAAGTTAAGTGTTTCATCTTCAAGATTACAGCAGATTTCTCCTCTTGCTATAAGAGTATGGATGGAAACTGTAGGTAAACATCCTATGGGTGGAAAGCGTAAGGGAACCAAGCGTAAGGGAACCAAGCGTAAGGGAACCAAGCGTAAGGGAACCAAGCGTAAGGGAACCAAGCGTAAGGGAACCAAGCGTAAGGGAACTAAAAAATAATTAAATTATATAATCTAACTAAAAAAGCCAATTAAAATCTGGTAATAATGAAGAAAATTCACTACGCTCTTCTTTTTGAACAGGGATTGTGGACTTACTTTCCCCTAATGATATGGGAGGTGTCATTTCGGATAGTTCTCTTTGCACTTCTGTTTCATTTTCATCTAATCCAGTTCTACATGCATGAAATAGTAATAATGTATTTGTTCCTTCAAATGCTTCTACTATATCTGATATATTAATTTTGTTATGTGGATTATTTTTATATGTTGCTCTTATAAAAGCCATTTTATTTTTTGCGGCATCTGTTGCATTTGCTGCTGTTTCGCCATAATGTAAAGTATCTAATTTTTTAAACTTGCTAAATTCATCATCACTAATATTGTGAGGTTTTAAACCACTTATTTCTTTCCATCCAATCTGATCATTAAATCTATCATCATAAAAAGTTAATCTATAATTATTACATTTTTGATTTAGGCAAAAATGATTTGTAATAACATGTGGATTTTCCATATCTATTTCTGTGACGTTAAATAAAAATGAACTATGATAACAACCTTCGCCTCCTCTAAAAAAACACCTAGATGATCGTGTGGGTATATTACTTCCATTTGGATGTTTTCTTGGTTCAAATTCTTCGCTAGGTCCTGCTTCAAAAAGATTTAACTGATTTGCCCATATAAAATTATTTAAAGTGCTAAAATCTTTATTTTTAGTAAAAAAATACGAGTAAGAACCTACTAACCCTAAATTAATAAACTGAACTCCATTAGGTAAATAAAAATCATCTGAGATTGCTCGGCCATGAGCACTTAAAATAATTATGCGGTCATATCCAAATTTATCTGGATTAAACGTAATAGAATATGGTATTCCTTCCTGACATCCTGTATTTGATTTAAACTGTTCTTCTAATGTTAAATGATTGTTTAAATATTTTAATATTTCTGTAAAACCTCTAGCTTTTGCTATAGCCTTCGCAGATAAATTATCTTTATTTACAAAATCTATATTTGCTCCTAATTCGATAAGATATTTTACCATTTCTGACTTATCTTTATTTGTAGCAAGTATTAAGGGAGTATTATTATGATTATCTTTATTATTAATATTTGCACCATAAATTATGAGAAGCCTAGCTATTCTTAAATTTCCGTTATTAGCACTTACCATTAAGGGAGTTACACCATCGTTTGAAGACTGATCAACATTTGCATTATATTCTAGTAACTTTTCTGCTATTCTAAAATGATTTTCTTGAGCTGCTATATAGAGTGGAGTTGTGCCATGTATATCGGCTTGATTCACATTTGCATTAAATGTTACCAGAACGATGACCATATTTAGATATCCTTCTATAGCTGCTATCCATAAAGGAGTTACACCATCTTTTATCGAGTGATTAGGATTCGCTCCATTTTCAAGTAATAACATAGTCATATCTTTATTTTCATTTATTACAGAACCGAATAGAGGCGTTTTTCCTTCTTTATTCGATTTATCAACAAAGGCACCACTTTTAATTAAAGACGATGCCACATTCAGATGATCATAACCCAAATATTTAGCAGTTTCGTAGAGTGCCGTTTCACCTAATTTATTAGTTTCATTAACATCGGCACCATTTTTAATTAATGTTCTTACTTTTAAATCATCCCCGATAGCAGAAGCAATAAAAAGAGGAGTTTCATCTTTATTATTTTTTTCATTTACATTCGCGCCATAATATATTAACAACTGAATTAACACCGCAGTTACCGATGCACTGCCCTCCTCCGTTGTTATTCTCCCGGAATAATCATTTTTTATAGCAACAAAAAGTGGAGTTTCACCATTTATATCTTTATGGTTAACATCTGCTCCATTCTTTAATAATATATTCACTATATTATCCGATTGTGCTGTCTCTAAAGCTATGAAAAGAGGAGTTCTATTTGAACCATCGGTTTCATTCACATTTGCGCCTTTTTCGATCAGCAATTTAACAATTTCAGGTTTTCGATCTAAAATAGCAATTGTTAATAAACTTTTTGGAACTAAAAAAAGAGTAATTTTCTGATTTACATCTTCACCTTCCTCTATTAAATTACGGACTTTACCGATATCATTATTTTTAATAGCTTTTTCCATTTCTGCTGGATTCCCTCCTCTTTTAGAACGTCGTGAAGATTTTTGTTTCTTTTTTAAATGCTTACGAGTATGTTTTTTTCTTAAATTTTTTTTTTTGCCAACATTTCGTTTTTTTGTAAAAAGTCCTTTTGAAGGACTATACCTTTGGGTTTTTGTCATATATATTATATAATTATTATTATTAAATATATAATAATATAGTTACTCTTCTTTTTACATGTTTACTTATAACTTTTAAATAAATGGTGTTAAGCTGGCTTTTTAGATTGCTTTTAAAAAAATAAGCGGCTCATAACCTACACTAGATGCTAATTCAACTTGTTAATCTAGTAATGCTTCAATCTGTGTATGACCCTTTTCTTGGGCAATTTCCTTAGCAGTTTCACCTTTATTATTGCGTTGAGTTTTATCAGCTTTATTTTCTAAGAGTAATTTTACCATATCTATATTACCTTTAAAAGTAGCTATCATAAGCGGAGTGTTACCGTTATTATCCGGCTGATCAACATTCGCTTGAGCCTCAATCAGTATCCTCGCCACTTCCAAATGGTCCTTGTCAACAGCAATATAGAGTGGAGTTGCACCTTTATACCAACCTTCTTTCGTGGCCTGATTAACATTCGCATGTGCTTCAATAAGCTCCCTCGCTATTTCCGAATTGCCTTCCATAGCTGCTCTCCACAGGGGGGTGTCGCCCTTATCATTTGTCATATTAACATCTGCTTGAGCCTCAATCAATATCTTTACCATTTCCAAACTTCCCTCCTGCACAGCAGTTAAGAGGGGAGTAAAACCACCTACATCCTGGTGATTAACATTAGCTTGAGCCTCAATTAGCATTTTTACCAACCCAACATGGCCAAATCGAATAGCCACGAATAGCGGGGTCTCGCCATCATGATCCGCCTGATTAACATTTACTTGAGCCTCAATAAGCACCCTCGCCACGTCCAAATGGCCCTTCGCGGCAGCAATAAGCAGTGGAGTATAACCGCCTGTATCACTATAATTATTTACATTTGCCCCTTCACTAATGAGTTGTTTTACTTTTTCTGTATTACCTTCACTAGCTGCTTTTAAAATATATTCTGGATTTCCTCCTCCTTTAGAACGTCGTGAAGATTTTTGTTTCTTTTTTAAATGCTTACGAGTATATTTTTTTCTTAAATGTTTTTTTACAACATTTCGTTTTTTTGTAATCTTTTGTCTCGGACGACTATATCTTTTGGTTTTAGACATCTTTATATAATAATGATATAAATTAGTTTCTTTTCTTTTTTTTTTTACGTGTTTTCTTCTTTCCACCTTTCTTCTTTTTTGTTTGTTTTTTAGGGTTAGATTCTTCTGCGCCATTTTCTTTGAGCAATTTAATTAATTCCTTCTGATTTTCTAGCTGACTGTGCGTTTGAAAAACACGTGACCTTTTTACAATACTCAAAGGAGTTTCCTTTTTTAAACTTCTCCTATTTATTTCTGCACCATTTTGTAATAATTGTTTTACAGCTGGAATATTCTTATGTTTAACTGCTGTGAAAATTGGGGATTCCCAATAATGATTTAAAGTGTCAATATTCATTCTTGCATCAATAAGAAGTTTCAATACTTCTGGATTTGGATTTTTTGTAGCATCATGTATAATTGTATTACCTTGCTCATCTTTGTAATTAAGATTAGCTCCTTGACTGAGAAGAAAATCAATTATCTCGGGTGTCCCATATTTTACAGCAATACTTAATGGAGTTGAATTATTATCTAGAGGTTGATTTACATTTAATGGGGAAATCCATCTTTTTAAATCTCTTACACTTCCACTTTCTATAGCATCATAAATTTTATTGTTAATATCTTTTATCTGGGGTGGTGGCGATTTATCAGAAAGATTTCTTACAACTCCATCATCATCATATTGTAACGTTCTACACGAATGAAATAAAATTAATGTGTTAGTTCCTTCAAAAGCTTCTACTATATCTGAAATTTTTATATCATAACCACTTCTATATAAATATTTAATATCTGCCATTTTTTGGCGTGCCTTTTCGGTTTCTTGTCCTGAGGTTGTCCCATAATCTAATGTCTCGAAATCATTAAATTCAACTATTCCATTTTTATTAGTTGGATAATATGTCCCATTTATTTCTTTCCAACCAAGTTGTAAGTTAAGTTTTGGGTTATCATCATGAAAAGTTAAACTATAATTATTACATACTTGACCTAGACAATAATGATTTGTAACGGGATGCAATCTTTCACTTTCATCAGAAGGTGATTGATGCTTAAATGCAGTAAATATTACTCCTTCCCCTCTAATAAAATGCCTAAAATCAGGACTTGGAATATTACTCTTATTGGGTTGACCTTCTGGTCCTGGCAAAAAAAGCTTATCTTGGTTATTCCATATAAAATCACTTAGTATATTAAAATCTTCGTTTATTAAAAACCAACACTGTCTATCAACTTTTCCTAAATTTATATAATCAACACCCCTAGGTAAGTTAAATGTGCTATCGGCTTCGGAAAAAAAAGAAATATCCATACCTCCATGAGCAAAAAATGCTAGTATACGTTTGGGTTTACCTTCAATTGAATACGGAACTCCCTCCATACATCCGGTTCCTTGCCATACAGACATATCTATCTATAATAATGTCACATAAATTATTCAAAATTTAAATAATCCATATATTTTACTTCCAAAGGAACATCACATGAAGGAGGGCTTTTAGATGTCCATTTTTCTTTCGCCATCACTTCTTTCATCTTTTTAAGACGGCTAGCTATTCCACCGACATTTCTAGGAGGATGATGCTTAACAGCCCATTCAAATTGAAGAGCTTGAATTTTGTTTTGGAAACCACTTACAATACAAACATGTTTCCATCCGGGACCCTTGCTCGTTGTATATTTTGCACCGCCCTTTATTTCTCCGTTGTGTTTTCTTAATCTTTTTACAGGATCAGGAGAGACCCCTGCGTAAGTAAACGGTCCATTTTGTATAATATAAAAAAACCAAATTGGCTCTTCCTTTCTCTCTTTTTCATTTTTTTCCATGACTGGTTAATAATTTAATTTAATAAATTGGAATATTAATTTTTTTAAAATTTGCGTCATAAAGTGGTGCTTTCATATCTACACCATCTTCATCCAAATTACCATGATATTTTATCTTATTTTTTTCAATATGAAAAGTTCCAATATCCTCCCAGTCTGTTGAAGGGCGTCTTGATTTAGTTTTAAGTTTGCTTAATCCTTTCATAGGAACCTTATCCGAAAGGAGAAAGCACGTTTCTCCAGTCTCATAACATTTCAATACGATTCCATTATATCTAAAAATAAAATCGGTCCGCATGTCTTCATCATAGATATTTGATAAGAAATATGAATTTTTCCAGTCACCTGACAAGTGTTTCATCCATTCAGAGTCTTGGGGATGAAGCGTTATAATTCCATACTGATCGATTTTGAAAGTTCCAACATCTTCCCACTCATAATAAGATCCAAGTTCTTGATATATGTTAGATGGAATTTTCTTTCCAATAATCAAGATTCCTTCATCTTTACGATAACAATAAAGCATAATTCCAGATCGCTCCCTCATTAAATTCAATTAATGAATACTGTGTTAAAATGTAAACAGTATTCATTTTTATTTTTAAAATCAATTTTTAGTTTTTAGAACAGTTGTCCATAGCATGAATTGTTGGTGGATTAGCTAAAGCATTTTCAGAAGGTGAAAGATCACCTCCTGTGCTATAAGTTAAAGAAAATGGAACGTTACTCATATATTGAACATATCCATTACTTGATGATCCTGCTGCTACAGGAGCTGGGGATCCCCCACCTTGCACTTTCATAAATTGTCTGTGACCAGATGTATGAGATCCTGATGGGACTGTGGCAGGCGAACCACCTCCCATTCTAAAAAGGTCTCTCACATCTCTTAAATATTTGCGTGATTTGCGACGCATTTTTCGTAAATTAATTTTTGATCTTAATTTTTGTTTTTTAGTTTGGCGTTTTCGCATCTTACGTCCACGTTTTGTCATTTTACGCCCACGTTTTGACATTTTTCTTCCTCTTCGGGATTTACGACCTCCACACATATTGTTGTTACATACTTTAACTGGTGCTAAATTTTTACCATAAACACCATCTTTTAATTCTTGACTGTCTTCAAAAGAATGATAATTTGGTCCAGGGGAAGGGCTGCGACCTCCTTTCATTACTATCTCTGGACCAGGGTTACCAGCTGCCGCAGCAACGCCAGTATCAGGACCTGGATAACCTGTAACAGCTCCTACCTTATTAAATAAATTAGGATCGAAGTCTTGTGCATTTTGACGAACATTTCCTTCGGTAACAAAATTAGTATAAGATGATCCGGCTCTCATTTCTAATTATATATTATATGTTAAGATAATAATTTAACTGGCACCCATTTCTTAAATGTGGGATGCATTTTACATTCCATCTTAACCTTTTTATTCAAATCAACAAATTTATCATCGTTCGTATTCTCAAATTCTTCCTCATCATCACTTTCCTCTAGAGCATCCAAATTATTATTTTCCTTAATCGTGCGAAAGATAGAATTCATTAACTTACTTGTTTGGAAATTAGGTATATATGCCATTTGAACAAAATCACCCGAAGTAACGTCTAACAATTGATAATTATCAACTCCAATTGTTGCTACTACATTAAACTCTCTAGTTTCTCTAGTTTGCTCCTCTCTTTCAAATGCTTTATACATCATTTTATAAGCATTATTATTTGTAAAATTCTTACACAGGATAGAGTAGATTTGATAGGGTAAAGTATGAATCTCTTTAATTAACCACTTAAAAGAATTTGTAATTAAAGGCATACCAAAAATCATTTCATTTGGAACAATTTTAACTTGCTTTAATTCATTTTTAAAAAGTCCCTCAAGTAAACGTAATCGATCTTTATTTGATTTATTGTGAATTCTCTCATTTTTATACATAAAAATATTTTCTACACAGAAAAAATTTGTTTTTGAAATAATAGTTCCATATAAAATTGTCCCATGTGAAAGGGTATTCTTAAAACAAACTGGTTTTATATCTGTAGACATAATAGAATATTTTCCATCTTTTTCAACCTTTATTTCTATGAATATACAAACATTCTCATTATTATGATACGTAAACCATGCAAAATATTTTTTTCCATATGGAATAGCTACATAATAGTCTGAAATAACTTTTTTATGAGAGTTTTTCTCATAAAAAAGCTTTAAAGTTGGAAAACGTGATTTAACTACACTATGTATCATATTATGTATTATCATTCATTTAATTGTTTTTAATACCATTTAACTTTGTCTTTAAATATTCTTCAAGCTGTTCATCCTCTCTTTCTTCTTCTCTCCATGTTTCCATTATTTTTTCTCGTTCCTCATTTTGTTTTTTAAAATCTATGTTTCTTCCTTCGGTCGGTAATTCATCATTCAAAAAAACATCAAAGAGAGAAAAGTAAATAAAATGCCCAATAAGTATTACAATTATTGATAAAAAAATTGATTGAATGATTCCAAACATAAATTATTTAATTAATAAGTATTTAGCTAAAAATCTTTAAGACTTTGCGTAACTTAATTAATTAAATCATTTTACATAGCTAAATTCAACAATTCATTTATTTCTTCTTCGATACCATAAAGTGATGGATCTTTTACATAAAAATATACATGACTTACCTTACCTTTTGTTTCTTCAATATACATTTTAAGAGAACCTTTTACATAACAGTTCAATATTACATCTTTTCTCTCATACTCATATGGCAATTTATTTGATGGTGTCCATATAATTTCACTATTATCACATACAAATCTATTTTGTCCTATTTTTTTTTCTACAGAATTATGATCATCCTTAAAATGGACTTGATAAAGTTTACCAGATTTTACTTGAAAAAGTCCCTCATTTGAATATAACATAATTGTAGGCGATGAATATTTTTTAAATTTTTCTAATTTAGATTTATTTACATGTGGTAAAATTTGAGGGTAGTAGTGCATGTTAATTAAATAATAAACAGTAACAACTATTTAAACCTATTGGATATTATCTATAAAATGGTGAATCTAGTCTTAGTTGAAAAAAATGGAGAGGTGGTTGAAACAAAAATGAAAGATTTTAATTTTGATGCGTTGTATAAAAAATGTAAATTCAGAAAACCTGATGGATTTTCTAGAAAGACAATTTGGAAGGTAAAATTAAATGCAGAAGTCTATAGAATTGCTCTTTATGCAAGAGATTTTGGAAAAGCTGGAATGGAAAATAAATATGATCTACCACCACCTGTTGATCAAACGCTATATTTTGGTGTTATGGCTCTTGTTCGTTTACATAAAGAAGAAAATGAGGCGGCACAAGATTTAGACAAAGAAACTTGGTTAAAGATTTATGAAAAGCTCTTTGGAGGATTTCATAATTTAGCTGACACGGCTTTAGAAGATGCACAAGAAGAAGATGAATTAGAAAATGTCCCAGCGCATATGAAAACTAAACACGGATATTTAAAGGATGATTTTATTGTAGATGATTCAAGTGGTGATCCTACACCTTCACCTGAGGAAAGTTCTCATGAAGAAGAACCTACAGATCAAGAATATGAATCGGAATTAGATTTTGAAGAATATGAATATTTAGATTCAAGTGAAGAAGAAGAAGATATGGAATCTTCAATTGAAGTTCCGGATAATAATTAAAAAATTGATATAAGTAACTCTTTAATAATTTAAGATAGATACAGGCAGGTTTTCATAAAATGCGGAAGATTACCGATCCTAAAGCTACCCGCGATAAACTAATTGCTCAAATTGATACACTTATTAAAGATCCTATTATTTCTAAAAATATTGAGAAAGGAATTTATAATTACACGATTGATGATGCAACACGAAAGCATCTAGTGAAAAAATGGGAAAATGTGCATTTTGTAGAAATTTATCTGACACGATTTAGAACTATATTTAATAACTTAAGATCTTCTGAGTATCTTCTAACTATGATTAAAAAGAAAAATTGTAAGCCACATGAAATTGCGTTTTTGAGTCATTATGAGATGTCTCCAGAACGATGGGAAAAACTCATCGAAGAGAAAAGGGAGAGAGACAAAAATATTTATGACGTAGAACAAAAGATTGATAGTGAATTTAAATGTCGACGTTGTAAAAATAATAATTGCACATATTATCAGTTGCAAACCCGAAGTGCAGATGAACCTATGACGACATTTGTAAATTGCCTCACATGTGGCAATCGTTGGAAATTTTAGATATTAATCCTTAATCCTTCATTTGCTAACTGATCAGCTCTTTGATTATATTCTCTATAAATATGTTCATAGGTGACTTGTCCAATTAATTTTTCTATTTTTTTTGCATTATTATAAAAGGGAAGAATAGAGTGTGAGGAAACTTTAAACTCTCCTTTCATTTGTTTAATAGCTAACATGCTATCACCTTTAACATGTAATTTTTTTATCCCAAGTTCTAACGCCTTATTAAGACCCATTATAAGTCCTGAATATTCTGCCCCATTATTTGTTGTATTATTTCCAACAAAACTAGATTGACTATAAATCTCAATCTGGTTTTTGTATATAACTGCTCCCGCACCACCACAACCTGGATTTCCTTTGCAACAACCATCAAAAAAAAGAGTAAAAGAATCTGATAAATTCATTTATAATAAAATAGCACATTAAATTACTTCTAAATCTTTTACATTCCAATATTCAACACCTCCACCCGGCAAAGGACGTTCTATAATAAATGGCAACTTTTTCTGCTCTAACTCCATTTCAGCAATAATTGTATTATTCATAGTGGGTTTATCAACTTGAACATATGGTCTTATTTTTTTACTATTATTCAATTGTTTTGTCCGCATTCCAAGAAGGCGGGCTTTCTCATATTTTGTCATAATTGGATTAGTTTTATGTAAGGCGTCTACAATAATATTATTTTCATTTCTTGTAACCACAGAAGAAGCATAAATTTCATCCATGTTACGATACTGACTTCCAGGGTGAAGATACAATATATTATCATGATGCTTTATTTTTTTATTTCTATCTCCTAAGATGTCTTCGTCTAATTCGGCAACAGTTCCTCCTACTTCAGGAAGTGCAGCCAATTGATCTTCATCTGGAGCGCCTCCTTTCATAACTGGTGTATTTGTTTCTTGTTCTGGATCTTCTTCATCAAGTTCACTTTCATCACCAACTTGTTCTAGATCTTCTTCACCCATATTACTTTCCTCTTCCTCTTCTTCATCATCATCATCGTGTTGCTCAGGATCTTCCACCTCTTCTTCAGGCTCATCAGGATCTATTTCATCAATATTCAAATCGGGTTCGATTTCCTCAATATCTGACATGCTACTTAATATATATAATGTATTTTTTTTAATTTAATTCGATTCAATTTTTAAGAAAAAATTCGTAAAAATTTTTTTATTATTTTATTATATAACTAACGATGACAACTGAATACAAATTGCTTTTAAACGATTCATGCACATTTACACCTCAAGAAAAAAAGGAAGAGGATAGTGAAGATATGAAACGTTTTCAAATTATAATTGAAAATCCTAAAAATTTAATGGCCTATCAAGTATGGAATTCTGATACACCTAAAGCAAATGCTGGCACATCTAAAATATTTGGTATTGCCCCTTCTTTATTAGTTGAGTGTATATATAATTATAATAAAAAAGTAAAGAATGTTGATGGATTTATTTATCAGCCTACCGCATGGTGTATTTTAGGAGATATAGTAGATGGTGGTAAAAACTCTGGAGGAATTCTAGTGTTAGAACAATTTTTTAGTGAATTTAGCACTGACACTCCATATGTTCCTTTAATGAAAATAAACGCGTATACAAGAACCACTCCTGAATTAGAAGGTCTTATACCTTTTCCAGATAAACCCTTCTCAGGAAATATTCGCATGAATATAAATAGTCTTCAATCCACATCTATGTTAAATGTATTAGAAAATGAATTTATTGAAGACTGGTTGAAACCAACATATAATAAATTAAGGCCTTATCCATACACAGCAAATCTATTAGAAGATGGAAAGACAGACCCCTATGATAGAAATGGTCCAAAAGTAAATTATGGGTATGCTGGAAAAGTTTCTATTAAAAATATTTCTTCAGGTGTTTCACGAATTACTGTAACTAACCCATTACAAAGTTTACTGTATTTTATATGGGATCCAACCAACCCTTTTACCAATAAAAATTCATTACCAAAAGCAGAACTAATTACATTAAATTTAATATATTCATATTTTCAATGTTATAAAAAAAGTGTTATAGATAATGGGTTGCCTTTAAATGAGTATGCTTGGTATCCAGTAGCATCAATTGACTTAATCGATGAAAATGGAAAAAGTGTTACTTATTTGGGAAAAATTGTTAATATGATTAGTGAATTAGGTAAACCAAATGAATCTCCTACGATCATGATTGATATAGATACTCGTAATTTTGAACTTTACAAGAATAAACAACTATCTGCGTTACCAAATGGAGAATATCTCATGGTAATGGATATTGATGGAGATGTTTGTTGCACTACTAATCCATCATACCCGTGCTGGGATTTTTGTCCAAACCAAGCTGGTTGTAGTTAGATATAAAAAAATAAATTATATAATAATAAATAATTTGTAAAAATTTATTTATTATTTTATTATATAACTAACGATGACAACTGAATACAAATTGCTTATGCAAGACGAATGCACATTTACACCTCAAGAAAAAAAGGAAGGTGATAGTGAAGATATGAAACGTTTTCAAATTATAATTCAAAATCCTAAAAATTTAATGGCCTATCAAGTATGGAATTCTGAAACACCTAAAGCAAATGCTGGCACATCTAAAATATTTGGTATTGCTCCTTCTTTATTAGTTGAATGTATATATAATTATAATAATAAAGTAAAGAATGTTGATGGATTTACTTACCAGCCTACCGCATGGTGTATTTTAGGAGAATTCTGGACAGAAGCTACACAGAGAGGCTTTTTATTTTTAGAAGAAATCAAATTTGGAATGGATGTTGTAGGTAATAACCTACCGATACCAGGATTAGTAATAAATGCGTATACTAGATACGATTCTGTAATGGAAAAATTCAATCTAACATTCCCAGACAAACCCTTTACAGGAAATATTCGTATGAATATAAATGGTTTTCAATCCACTGCTATGGTTGGTATATTAAAAAATGAATTTGTAGAAGGTTGGTTAAAACCAACCTATAATAAACTAAATCCCTACCCCTATATTCCCGACAATTTATTAACAGATGAAAAAACAATAGCATATGATAGGACTGGGCCAAAAGTAAATTTTGCATCTGGGGGTGTTAATGTTTCTATTAAAAATATTTCTTCAAGTGTTTCACGTATTACCGTAACAAATCCTATTCAAGCATGGAGATATTTTATATGGGATCCTAACAATCCTTTTACAAATAAAAATTCTTTACCAAAAGCAGAAATCCTATCTTTAAATAATATTTATACCATATTTTCTACTTCAGAAAACCAAGCAAAAGAAAAGGGATTACCCCTAGATGAGTATGCCTGGCGCCCTGCTTCCACAATTGATTTGACTGATGAAAATGGAAAAAATGTAACCTATGTTGGAAAAATTGTAAATATGGAAACCGAATTTGGTAAACCTAACGAAGAACCTACAGTCATGATTGATGTGGATACTAGTAAATTTGAATTATATAAAAATAAAAGATTATCTACTTTACCAAGTGGAGTATATAATATGATTATGGATTTAGATGGTTTGACTGTCTGGTCCACACACATGGTAAATTCTAATTCTTCCAACTAGTATCACAAATAGGACAGAGATACACATATTTAAGTTTTTTATCATCATATCTCATCATAATAATTTCATTTCCTAAACTTTCCTCCTTTTTAGCAGGACACTCAACATTTGGACACACTACATTTGTTACACGAGGTAAAGTAGGATCGAATTTTGTATACTGATTAATAATATTTACATAATTATTATCAACTGGTTTCAAATTGGTGCTAGATACAAAGATATCTTGTTTACCAATATCTGTATTTTCATGTCCACAATTTCTGCAATAATAAACAAGCTCATTAGCCTCATCGCCGGCCAATTTAATGTAATACATATTGTCGCAATTCGTGCAAAAGTGCATCTTAAATATATACTATAAGGACGCATTATATTCTTTCAATTTTAAATACATTTCTTCATAATTAATATTTTGTTTCATTTTATAAAAACCTATATCATATTCTTCAACAATATCCCTTTTTTTCTTTAACTTATTCATTATTTCCTTTTTATTCCTTTTAAAATTCTCTCTTACTATTTCATAAAATTTTTCGTAAAATGCTTCATCAATTGTTACTCTTTTTCCTAAAACATCATAAATAGCCGTTTCAAAATTTTGAAATTCAATTACTTTTGTATAATTATAAAAATCTATATGATTCTCTGTTATTCCTGGCTCGTGTAAAAGGGGTTTTTCTGTAAATAATGTTACTAGATGTAATAAAACAGAAGAAAGTGTATTACAAGCGGTCCATTTATCACCTTTCCATGTATTTAGTATTGATAAACAAACCTTACCATTTCTATATAAATTTGGATGAAATCGAGTATGACCATTATTTGTCATATATGTCATTTTTGGGGGACTATAAGGATAATTATTAGGAAATTCAATCGTAAAGAAATAATTACCAAATTGATAAGGCGAATCATTTTTTGGTATAATTAAAACATAACCTATCATCATATTGGCTTCATCATGTTCATAATAAATGCCGCTATCCGTTAAAGGATTTTTTACAATTTCAGTAATATCTGAAATAATCCGCTTTAATGATTCTTTTGTTACCACTTGTGCAGCCATAGTAAAAATATACGTAGTAATAGAGAGAAATGTTTATGCCAATTTATAATGAAAAATTGAGATAAAAAAATAATAGTTGTTATATACATGTCCATGACTTCACACCCACAGAACCCGAAGACTTTAGAGAGCTTCTTAAAAAAATATCGTTATAATAAAGATGACGAAAATGCGGGTGAAATTACTCATACACGAATAGGGGATAAAAAGAAAATATATGGTGGTTCATATAGTATTCCAAAAGACCAGCTAACTAAGTTTTATAAGCTTTATTACCAAGAGGTATTTGAAAAGGGAACTATCGAATACTTGACAGAAAAACAGAATCCGGTCGAAGGACCTATTTTGGTTGATTTCGATTTTCGTTATGAGAACAGCGTGAAAAAACGTAAGCATACCGAAAACCATATTATTGATATTATTGATCTTTACTTGCATAAAATGAAAGATCTTATAGAGTTTAATCCAGAACAAAGTTTTCCTATCTATGTATTCGAAAAGCCCGATGTTAATATACTTGAAACTGAAAATATTACAAAAGATGGCATACATATGATAATTGGGATATCTATGACACATAAATTGCAAATGGTATTACGAAAGAATGTTTTGGATGAAATCGCGGATATTTGGGGTGATTTGCCAATTATTAACACGTGGGAAAGTGTTCTTGATGAAGGTATTACTATGGGATATACTAACTGGCAAATGTTTGGATCCAGAAAACCTCATAACCAATGTTATCAATTGAAATTGTTTTATGAGACACATTATGATGATACTGATGGTGATTTCTCTTATAAAAATATTGATGTTAAGGGTGTAGATATGGAAGCTAATTTGGCCAAGATGTCTGCACAGTGTGAAACACACCCTAAGTTTGTAGTAACTCAAAAAGCAAAGGAGGCCTTGAAAACTATGGTTTTGGGTAAGGGCGCAAAAAGTCGTAAGGGAGGAAAGCCGAAATCCCGAAAAAAATTGAATATTGTGGAAGAGATGGATATTGATTTTTCAAATATCGGAAATGCGGAAGAATTGGATCAAGCAATTGAGCTTATGCTTGGTAGAGTTGAAGCAAATGATTATTATGTAAAAGAATCACATGAATATGTTATGATTCTGCCTAGCAAATATTACGAACGCGGATCGTATGATAAATGGATTCGTGTTGGATGGGCCCTTCGCAATACAGATAACCGGTTATTCTTAACATGGATTAAAATGAGTTCTAAGTCTGATACATTTAGTTTTGATGAGGTAGGTGAATATTATGATATGTGGCGAAAATTTGCATCAAATAAGGAAGGATTAACTTATAAATCAATTATGTATTGGGCTAAAAATGATGCTGATAGGACTGCATATAATAAAATTCGACATGAAACAGTTGACTATTTTATTGAACAAACTGTGCGCGGTCAAACTGAATTTGATTTAGCAAATGTGCTTTTACAGCTTTTTAAAGATAGATTTGTATGTGTTAGCATTAAGAACAATATATGGTATGAATTTAAAAATCATCGATGGTCTGAAATAGATAGTGGCAATACTTTGCGTTTATGGTGTTCTCGTGATGTGCATAAGCTTTATTGTGATAAAGCTGCGGCAGAAGATGAGCGTATGGATGCTCTTGAAGAGGATGATCCACAACGTGAAAAAATTAAGAAAAAGATTGATACGCTGATTGCGATTGGATTAATGTTGCGCCGCACTAACCATAAAAACAATATTATGCGTGAAGCAAGGGATTTGTTTTATGATAAGGATTTCTTGGAAAAACAGGATGAAAATAATAATTTGATGTGTTTTAACAATGGTGTGTTCGATTTTAGGGATAACGTATTTCGTGACGGTAAACCAGAAGATTATATCACTAAATGCACTCATATTGACTATATTCCAACACAGGAAATCAATAAAGAATTGCTTGAGCAAGTGCGAGAATTTATGCATCAGCTATTTCCGGTTGAAGAACTACACAAATATATGTGGGAACATCTTGCCTCTACTTTGATTGGAACAAATGAAAATCAGACTTTCAATATCTATATTGGATCTGGTGCAAATGGTAAATCAAAGTTAGTAGATCTTATGACCAAGATTTTGGGAGACTATAAGGGCACTGTGCCTATTACGTTGATTACGCAAAAACGGCCTAGTATTGGTGGGACGTCATCAGAAATTGTTCAATTGCGAGGAGTTCGATATGCTGTTATGCAGGAACCATCGAAGGGTGATAAAATTAATGAAGGTATTATGAAAGAAATTACTGGTGGTGATCCTATTCAAGGCAGAGCACTTTTTAAGGAAACAGTAACTTTTGTTCCCCAGTTTAAATTGGTCGTTTGCACAAACACTCTTTTTGATATCAAAGATACAGGTGATGGAACATGGCGTCGTATTCGTGTTTGCGATTTTAAAGCTAAATTTCGTGAAAATCCGGTGCAAGGTGATCCGGATGAGCCCTATCAATTTCCAATCGATAAAAAGATTGAGGCCAAATTTGAAAACTGGAAAGAGCCATTTATGTCGATGCTTGTCGATATCGCTATGAAAAAGAAAGGTCTGGTGGAAGATTGTGAAATCGTTATGAATAAGAGTAATGCATATCGTGAAGATCAAGATTTCATGCTTGAATTTGCAAAAGAAAAGATCCTTAAAATGGACGGAGGTAAGGTCAAAAAGACTGAACTCCTTGAAACATTTAAACAATGGTATACGATTCAATATGGTAGAAGTGTGCCTAAAGGCAAAGATCTCTATGACTTTGTTGATAAGCACTATTCTAAGAATAACAAGGGGACATGGATCGGCATCGCAATTAATTATGATCAAGATGACGATGAAGAGGACGTAGAAGATATTTAAACATTTATAAATTTAAATTAATTTATCGTTTTTTTATGACAAATCTTAACTAAACCTAATTAAAAAAAAATGGAATTTTGTTACCATTGTTTTCAGTGTTTATGCACAACCACAAGTTCTTCAGATGGAGGGGTCACTACCACGACAACTACATGTGGATTTTCATGCTGCTTTGATTATATAAAAAATGGGTTTAATTTTAACTATTCTCTACCAAATAAATAGCATTATACCAAGCAACGTTATTATTTTTTTTAATATTATACACTCTTTGTCGCTGTTCTTCAGTAAAACCATAAGTCATTTTTCCACAGAAAAAATCACTTAGCCCTTTGTCTTTTAGATCTTTAAGTAAATCTAATTTCTCTCGTGTAACCGGATATTCATTTACATATTTATGTGCAAAATAAATTGGAAAACTTGCATCTTTTAATTCTAACATCATAGCAATTTTTTTTGTATTCATTCTATAACATCTTATACCTGCATAATATTCAATTCCATAATCATTATACAATTTAAATACTAATTTGGCCTCACTTAATGTTAATCGCTCATTTTGCATTTTTTTAACAAAATAAGGTGAGCAACCATGATTTCTAAAATCATCTATATATAACAACGTGTTTAATTTCTCAAAAGATTCAATCGAAACTGGTGACTTTAAGAGATCTGAATTTAGAATGAGATGACTATACCTTTTCAAATATTTTATATAAAAATAATTAAGATTCAAATCAATTATTTTTCTAAAAAAAGGATTGATCATTCGTAATTGTATTAATTTTTTTGGTTCCAAATCTTTCAGAACAAGTAACCAGAGCTCAACGGGAAGAAATAAGCTCATGTTATTAATTAATAAATAATATTTATTTAACTAATTTCTGAAATTTGTTTGAGAATGTCAAACGTTTGATTAGCGATAAATTCATTTTTACAAATTTTGTAAATTTTTAAAATTGTTTCAATTCCATCCGAATTTAAATTTAAACCTACTTTTTCACACCAAAAATCTGAAAACCCATGCTTTTTTAATTTACAAATACCATTAATTGTGTCATCATTTACATCATTTTCGAAAACAATTTGTTTACAAAAAAAACTACCTATACCAATTTCTTTTAATTGTTTGAAATAAGCTAATTCACATTTTTTTTTTAGAGAAGAAACAATTTCATTTGTAAAATAACCACATGTATTAAAATTAATAAATAAATCATTTGTTATTCTTAGTTTATAAAGAGGGGAAGATTGAATTTTATTATAAAAAAAGGATGGGAAATTCTGATTAACTAATTTATCTTTATAGTAATTTTCAAACTCTTCTTTAAAATCTTCAACTGTTAATAACGCTAATTCATTTTTATTATAATTAAAATATCCTTTAAAAATTTTATTAAACCTTAAATAAAAATATGGCAAATTTTGTTCTATTAATGCTTTATAATATTTATTAACCCTACGCATTTCAAATAAATCAAAATCTCCAACTGAACTCAATACCTGCAATTTTAATTCATCTGGAAGATGAAGTAGCATAATTAATTAATTATTATACTCCATTATTTTTTTGTTTTTATATCACATACTAAAATATTATGATCTGATGTCTTATCTTCTGTGCAGTCAATTTGATAATATGTAGTATCAAGTTCTTTATTATTAACTAATATATAATCTAATTGTTTCTTTTTTTTTGGAAATGTATGAATACTTTTTTGATTCATATGGTAATAACTAAAGATTTGCTTAATAATATTATACTCATCATTTAAATCTCCAATTAAAAATTGTAAATCAAGAGACTCTTCAAAACTAAATAGATAATCCTTTAAAAGTGAAAATTGTATATTTCTTATATATTCTGAATAAGAAGTAATCCAAAATTTTGTATCTGATTGAGTATGAGTATTATGAACCCAAATATCAGTAAAATCAGGACTTCTTAATTTGGCTGAAATCACACCTTTATTTACCCATTTTTCTACACCTATCGATTGATTATAATTCATTTCTTTTGTCTCTAAAATAGGATACTTAGAAATAATCATTAGTCCATTTTTTGGAATAAAATTATTAGCTTCATTTGAGTAATGGACAAATATATCTTTTTGTTTCATACACTTTTCAATCTGAAACCGCACTTTATAACAAAAAACTTCTTGTAAACATATCACATCTGCATTTATGCTTAGTAATTTATTTAATATTTCCTCTAAACGTTTAAATGGATTAGAATAGGGGTTAATTAGTTTAGGTAAAGCAGCTATATTCCATGTTATAATTCTAAGCATTTATTAATTTATTGTCTTATTTTATTTATTTCTAAATATATTATAATTATCACATATGCCTGATATTACTGGTCCTGTAGCGATGATGTTACTTGAAAAAAATGGAGTTCGTTATCTAATGATTGGTGATAGACACACACCTTATAATTTTGATGGGTGTGAATCCTCAAAATCTATAATGATTCATGATTATTTAGATTCTGCCTTTTTTAAGGGGGAACAGTGGGATTTTTATCTTGAACAAGGATCTTATGGAATTAAAAAAGGCCATGAAGATGAAGAACATGCAAAATTTTTGTATGAGACAAAAAAACAAGTAACACCTATGGAAATGGCAAAATATAGAGAAAAGTATAGACAATCTATAGAGTATGAAGCTGATATGTTGGAGATAACTTACAACTATTATCGAAAGAGTGGGTGTTTTTATGTAAATAGAACAACATGTAATTTATCCTATGATAATGTGCGTTTCCATTTAATAGACACGCGACAAGCAAACTTTGGACTAAAATGTAGAACTCCAACATACACTCATTATGAAAGTATTGGGGTAGGAGCAAAAATATTATATGAAGGATTATTCAATTTAATAGATTCACAATATGGGTGGGAAACAGAAGAGTTAAAAAGTGCTCTAACAGATTATTGCTCTACTTACTTTCAAAATGTAGAAAATGTATTAAATTGTCTTAGTGAACCAAAACTTAAGAAACAATTTGAAAAATCTACTATGAAGAATGAATTAGAGAATTATTTTTCTTCACCATTATACATTTTGAACATGATTCTTTCGAGAATTCTTGTTTATATGAAACCTCATCAAGATGAAATTGTTAAACGTATTATAGAATTATTGGATGAACATGAGGAAGATCCTAATATTAGAGAAGTGATGGGACGCATTATCTTTAAAGAACTCCCAAGTGAATTTGGTGAAAAGTATTTTGGACCTGAATTATGGCAACAAATGAATGATATGATTCAGAGTTCCTCTTATTTTCGTTACTCTAATAGCACCCCTATAGATAGTGATGTCCGATTAAAGCTTATACCAACTCAAATGGTTTTTGAGGGAGAGAAACTTATTATGGATATGTATGCTCTAGCACGTATGACAAAACCCTACAATAAAAATGTAGTTTTGATGGCAGGCCATAATCACTACAATAATTATATTCATTTCTTCCAATATGTAGGAGCAAATGTAATATGGAATGGGGAGCAATTAAACAAAAAATGTGTAAGAGTTCCTGCATGGGAACCTCGTAAACCTAAACGGTTTTTTGGTATGTTTGGAGGAAAAAAAACACAAAAACAAATACCATTATGCTGTAATGCAACATTAAAAGATAAAAAATGTAGAAGAGGTAGTGATGGAAAAGTTTTCTCTCTCCCTCGTAGATTTACAAAAAGAAGGTGTATTTCAAAAAAAAGATTTGGGTTTTCAAAAAGAGCTTCATGTGCTCCCTATTTAGGAGGTAAACGAAGAGAGAAAAAAACGCGCAAAAAACTACAGTTTTTATACCATCCTAATAATCCAAATAAAAGTTTTGATGTCTACATAGATAAAAATCCAAAGGATACGATACCTATTAAGTTTACATCTGTTGATGATGTAAAACATACAATCCGCAAATTAGAGAGATTGTATAAATCAGGTAAGTATTCGCACAAGCGTATTTGGCAAGTGGGTATGATCATGAAAGTGCGGTTGGATGCGATTAAAAAGCATCATCCAAATGTTGAAGAAATTAATGCACGAGTTAGATTAGCAGAAAAGTATTTTAAGTTTTTGGGAAAAAGAACAAAAAGAAAAACATTTGAAGAGAGAAAAGCGATGAAATTCCAATCATTTAGCGTTTAAACAAGATAACAAAGTAGAGTTTCTTTCATTTTTACTTATATAAATGAAAGAATACAACTATAATATATAAATGAAAATATTATATTATATTCCTGCATTTGGTATGAATAATATTGACGTTAAGCATGATATACTTAATCATAATATTTCATATATTTATAACCAAATAAAAGGTCCTTTTGATCTGTGTATTAATTTTTATACTCCTTCTCCCAACGTAATAAATAGTATTAAATATAATAATCGTATTGACAAACTATTTATTTATGAAAAAAAAGGAGTCTTAACAGAATTATTTTTAACAAATCCAAACAATACCTATGTAAATGAGTATGATTACATTTTTTTTATATTAGATGATGTAAAAATAACTAATATTGATATTATGAAAATGATTGAAATTAAAAAAAAATATAATTTTGAAATACTATCACCTAAAATAATAAAAAGCACGCATAGATTTATGAATCATTTTACGCGAGGGGTTTCCGTAAATAATTTTTTAGAAGTATATATGTTATTTTTAACCCCAAAAGACTTTACTAGGTTTTTATCTATACATACAGTATCCAATAAATGGATGTGGGGAGTTGATTTTTTGTTTGGCTATTTTAATATTAAAGCGGGAGTTATTTATAGTTTTACCGCGGAGCATGTTTTACCTTCTAATAGTAATAATGATGAAGCGGGAAATTGTATGAAAATTTATTTAAAAGAAAAAACACCATTTATATCTTTAAAAGATATTCAAAAAAAATATAAACCAATAGAGGTCATTTATAATGATATCTCATAAAAATAATAAATCTGAAAGAAAACAAATCGTATTTGCTAATTAAAAAATTGAAATCTTTTCAACTAATTACTGCTATCTAATTAACCCCACTAATTAGCGATTACTAGCTATGACTCTTTACTTTGAAGGTAATATCGATGATTGTAAATTTCATGGTATTCCCAATAAAATTAAAGATGGGAAATTAAACTGGAAATATAAAAAAGAATATTATAAAAATAAAGCTAAAGGTAAATATCGTCGTCGAATTAGGGAAGGCGATATAGATAATATGAAAAAATTGTGTGAACTTTATGGAGTTCAGTTTGCATATAATCCGAGGAACGATGACTACTGTTTCTATGAGCACATAAGAATGGATTCGACAAATCATGGAATTGATGAAAGTGGTGAAAATACTGGAGGTCAGTTGATGCGTATGAATTATGCTATTTCTGCAAATAGTATCCGTAGGTGTATCCTTTCTGAACCACCAAGACATTTATTCTTTAACCTAAAGGCCTTTGTTAAAAATCCAGATAAGCCGAATGAAAAAGGGAAAGCCTCTATGCATTTTGTCCAAGCTGTGCTTCCTACCCTAAAAATAGGCGAATCATTTACAATTACAGGTGGAGATCCAACCAATAACGATGGTTTACACTATGAAAAATATCCAAAGCTATTTGAAATATTTAAGAATGTATTTGGACTTTGTTATAGTCTTGAAAATCTAACTGGTCCTGATGGCGTGTGGAAATTTGTTGTGAAACGTCATGAAGATTGTGAACCAATAGAGAAAAATATTAAAACAAATATTTATTTTGCTGACCAAGTTCTCATGATGGCTACTATTCTTTATAAGCAAAATAAGAATACTTTTGGTATTACTCTAAGAACAACGGTATGTCGTGATTACCATCCAGATGCAATTATAAAAATTGCGCGTGCCTATGGAATGGTAATCGATGATTCAAAACCAGAATCAACCGATGAAGTTGTTTTTAAAAAATGGTTGAATGATGAAAAAGAACGTATTATTTTAATTCATTAAATTAACTAAATTAAAAATATTTTAAGATAAAATTTTTTTATTCTTTTTATACACAAATGAATTCTTACTCAAAACTTCGTCAATATGATGAAAATACGAGAGAATATTTTTTGTATAAAAACATGCATGAAAATCAAAGTTTAGCTTATGCTACATATAAGCGCGAGTCATACAAAAAATTAAACAAAACCAAAATGTCAATCAAAAAAGTTTTATCCCTCATGGATAATTTTATTGATCCTAGTGACCCAGACTTAAATGTTCCTAATTCAATCCATGCCTACCAAACAGCAGAACGTATCAGAGCCTTAGAACCTGCAAATAAAGAATTACAAGTAATTGGATTAATTCACGATTTGGGAAAAATTCTTTTTTGGTTTGGTGAACCTAGTTGGGCAGTTGTTGGAGATACTTATGTTTTAGGATGTGAATTTCCACCTTCAATTGTTTATTATGAAACTTTAAAGTCATCTCCAGATGCTAATAAATACTCTAATCTAGGTATTTATGAAGAAAATTGTGGTATGAATACATTAACTCTTTCTTTTGGACATGATGAATATTTATATTGCGTACTTAAAGGAAACCAAGGAAAACACAGAATATCTGAAAAATATATAGATGTTATTCGCTTTCATTCTCTTTATCCATGGCACACAGGAGGAGCATATAAACAATTTATGAACAAGGATGGAAGTGATCATAACTTATTAAAAGATGTGTTAAACTTTAATAAATATGATTTATATTCAAAAGAAGATTCGGAAAGTATAACAGATGATACAAAAGAATATTATAATAAATTGTTAGATGAGTTTTTTTTTGATGACTTGAATTGGTAACATTAATTTCTTCTGTTATTTCTTAAAGCTGATAATCTGGCCGTTATTTCTTCATAGGAGGGCAAAGGTTCATTTGGTTCAGGAAATTGGGCATTTGGTGGTAAAGGAAATGATGGCGTTCCAGCTGGAGGTTGAATAGGCTCAGGTCTTGGTGTAGGCGGTTCTTGCTCATTATAAATCTGACGCACAGCGGTAGAAGCACTTTCAGGAAAAGGATGTAAATTTTTTTCTCTAAAGCGGATAATTTCATTACAATTAACGCCCATTTGTTTACAAATGGGACATTCTTCTGGAGATTGCCTATTCATTTGACATAATCGATATAAACAATTTACATGGAAATTATGACCAACCGGTTGGCATGTGGTTTTATAAATAGCTAATTCTGGTGTTTCCTGAAATGGAATTTGACAAATAGGACAAATCTCATCCGGATGACTGGTAAACTGGGGATTCGAAGGAGCATAAAACCCATTCTGTGTCCTATTTCCTCCTTTTTTTATGCGTTTACGAGTAATTTTTTTTTTACTTTTTTTATCTTTTTTACCTTTTTTAGTTTTCCTTTTTTTTCTAGTTTTTCTACGTCCCCCTTTTCTGGCTTTACTTGCATCCATCTCTGATTTCATTTGTTGAATGCTTCTTTCCATTAAAGATGAAACTTTTGCTTCATCAAAATAATTGTCCGTTTCATCCACCGGACAAAGATCATTTAATCCATTTGTTACCCTAATAACATTTTCTTTAAAAATACCCTGATATTTGGTATAAATTGCTGGATATTTTTCAAATGCTTCTTTTATTGTTGGATTATTTGCAGCTGCATATTTCTTCAGAAAATATTCTTTCATTTTTTCACACATTTCCTTTCTCATGTCTCTAATTATTTTATTCATAGGTTTAAAAAACATGTATTCGTCTGGAACTTTACCTCTTAAAAAACATTCATCGGATAATTGTTTTCTAAGTCGGTCAATTTCCCCACTAACCAAAGAATGATATTTTGAATGGATTTCACCAAAAATATCTTTTCTTGCAAGAGCTAATCTTTCAATTGAAACTGATAAATACGGATCAATCTTCTTTTGAATTGCTTGACACTTTTTATAGGCTTCGTCATATCTCTTTTTTTGTGCTTCTTCTTCTTTTTTTTGTTGGGCTGCTTTATGTGCTTCCTCTTTAAGCGCTTTTGATCTTGCAAGTCTTTCTTTCCCTAACTGTTTTTCCATTTTTTCCCTCTTTTGTGCTATAAAAAAGTTAACGTTCGTTAAAGTTTTTCCAGGATTTTGACTAAGCATTCTTTCTCTAAATAACTTTGCTGCATCTGGATTTGTATCGTAAGTTTGAAACCACGATTCGTCAAATTGTGGAGCACTAGTTAATCTACTAAATGCAGGAGGTGTTTTAGGAATTTTAGGTAAACTTGCTTCCAAAGGATTAATATTTGGAATTTTAGGCATATCTCGTAATTCAGGTGGGATTGGTTTTCTCGGTCGTCGAGACATTTTTAATATATATTATAAATACATAAAATTTTTGTTCTATGTTTTTAGTTTTTATGGTAGCAGGTATGTCTTCAAGATATGGGGGAAATTTAAAACAATTAGCACAAGTGGGAATAAATGGAGAAACATTAATTGAAGTAAGTGTTTCTCAAGCATTATCTGCTCCTTTTAAAAAGCTTATTTTTATTACAAATGAACTCACCGAACATAAATTTATTGACATATTTGGTCATGAATATAAAGGTATTCCTGTCATGTATGTCCGACAAGAATGGGATCAAAAAACACGGGATAGACCATGGGGAACAACCAGTGCTATATGTTCTTTAAAAGGAAAAGTGAACGATCCTTTTATTTTGGTAAATAGTGATGACTTATATGGTAAAGAAACATTTCAGAAGGGTTATGAGTTAATGGTTTCAACTAAAAATAACATAATTGGTGGATGTTTATTAGAAAAAACGATGCCAGCAGATGATAAAACAATAGTAAATAGAGGGGTAATTGATGTCGATGAAGAAAAAGGTTTAGTTAAAAGTATAGAAGAAAGATTAAAAATTTCAGCTAAACAAAATCCCGAATTACTCAATAAATTGGCAAGTGTAAATTTTATAGGTTTGCAACCTAATACAATTGATTTTCTAGATGCCATTCTTGATGATTTTATGTTGGAATATAAAGGAGACAGAAAGATAGAAGCTCTTTTACCTACTGATTTAAATTATTTAATTCAAAATAAATTAATAAGTATGCACTATTTTAAAATCGAAAATTCAATCTATGGTATTACTTATCCGGGGGATGAAAAACATATGAAATTAGTTATTTCTTTATATAATCACTAAATTACCAATTAATATGCTTATGAGAAGATAATAAAGAATTGACTTTTGAAAATGGTTTGGAACCAATAAATGGTGGATGATCCTTATAATTTTTATTAGCACTTAATGGAGAAGGATGTGAACTTATTACTATTTTATTTTTTGACCAATTAACTAAATCCTTTACTTGCTTATGAGCAAATGCACCCCACGTTAAATATACTATTCCTTCCAATTGATCATTTAAGAATTGTATAATATATTTAGTAAAAGGTAACCAAAACCTAATATGAGATGATGGTTTTCCTTTTTTAACACTAAGAGAGGAATTTAACAGTAAAATACCTTGTTGTGCCCAATTGACTAATGAGTTATCAGTTAAATCAATTCCTTTATCTGAAAATAGTTCTTTTTTAATGTTTCTAAGAGATGGAGGTATTTTAAATCCGTCATTAATTCCAAAACATAATCCCGTTGCTTGATTGGGGCCATGATATGGATCTTGTCCCATGAGCACGACTCTTGTTTCTTCTGGATTAAAGAAACAAAAACATTTAAATATATTACAAATGTCTGGAAACACATTTAAATTATTAATTTGACCCTCAATTTGTAACCATTCTTTAGGATTTTCTTCAATAAATTTAAGAATTACATCTTTCCATTTGGTTGGAATTGAATTCACATGATCTAATAATGACATTATAATTAATTATATAATTAAATTTTGTATATAATTAATTCAATTATTCAACCGTTACTACTTTAGCTAAATTACGAGGCATGTCTGGATTATAACCTTTTTTAATAGCTAATTCATAACTAAGGAATTGAATTGGTATAATAGAGAGAAGTGAAGAAAAAGTGGAATTTTCAGGAATTACTATATCATTTACTTGTGAACTGGATTTATTTTTATTGTTAGTTATTTTAATTATATATGCTTGCCTACTCTTTACCTCTTCATATGCATTTGAGGCTTTCATAAAATGTTCGTCATTAGGCATAATCATTATAACAGGAAATGCGGGATATAAAAGTGCAAAGGGGCCATGTTTTAATGAACTTGTGCTATACCCTTCGGCATGAATGTAGGATATTTCTTTTATTTTTAATGAAGCTTCATTTGCAATTGCCTCATTTTTACCTTTACCTAAAACAAAACAAGATGAATGGTCTGTAAAATTAGGTATTAGTTCTTTAACTTGATCGTAACATTTCAAAGTTTCTCTTACATCCTCTGACAATTTACGAATATCGCTTATAATTCGCTTTCTTTGTAAATTCTTTTTAACCTTTGGCTCTTGAACTTGTGAAAACCAAACTGCTATCATCGTTAGTAAAACACACTGTGAAGTAAATGATTTAGTAGAAGCTACTGCTACTTCTCTCCCAGCATGGAGATAACAGCCACATTCTACCTCACGTGCAATTAAAGAGTCAACTACATTTACAATTCCAATCGTAAATAAATTATGATTGTTAGCAATTTCTATACAACGATGCAAATCTTTTGTTTCTCCTGATTGAGACAACAATATTAAGGCTGTTGTTCCATAATGTGAGACATCATCAATTGAAAAATCAGCACCGTCCTTCCAAATAACACTTATAAAATTGCAAAGTGATTTAAAATAAGTAATAGCAAATTTAGCAGCATTTAGAGATGTGCCACATCCTAATAAAATAATATGATCAACACTTTTTAAAAAATCTATATTTTCATTTAATCCACCTAAATGCACTTTATCATTTTCAAGTAATCTTGATCCTTGTTTAATAACTCGTTTAATACTGTCATACTGTTCATATATTTCTTTTAACATCCAATAAGGATAAGGATCAGGAGTTAATACTGCTATAGAATCTAATACTTGCGCGTTAGAATAATTTTTTTCTTTAGTTTCAATTGTAATTTCACCATTTTCTAATTGTCTTAATGTGCATATATCGTTATTTTTTAATACAAAATAATTTTGAACTTTATTGCAAAAACCACTTTGTTCACTTGCAATTAAAGCTATTTTATCTGTATTTCCTATCAAAAGTGGACTTCCTTGTCGAGTTGCATACAAACAATTAGGCGTATCAATACAAAAAATTACAAGACCCCATGTTCCTTTTAATTGACTAATCGTTTTTTGAATTGCATGAGAAACATTTTTACACTTTTCATATTCCATCGCTAAAAAATTAACTATGTTTTCTGTGTCAGTTTCAGATGTATTTTTAATTTCATTTTCATTTAATTTTGTTTGTATTTCTTTATAATTTTCAATTATACCATTATGAACTAAAACAAATTTATTATTAAATGACATATGAGGGTGAGAGTTTGTATCTGTTTTTGCTCCATGTGTAGCCCATCGTGTATGAGCTAGTCCTAAACTACCCTCAGTATAATCAGCAAGAAATTCTAATTTAGTAAGGGCACTTTCTTCTTGTGTTGAAGCAAATTTATGTGTAATTAAAGAATTATTAAAAGAATCAAAAAAACTTATTCCTGCTGAATCATAACCTCTATTTTGAAGTTGTTTTAAACCATCTAATAAAACTTTACATATATTACTTGATATACCAGCAATTATACCACACATTTTGATATATTTATTAAAAGGAGATTTTTTTATTAATTTCTAATTTAATTTTATAATGAGTGAAAACAAGATTACTAAGTTTTTACCAATTATACGTGAGAATGGAGAAAGAATTGCTAAATTAATAAATTCGAATAAAATGTTGGATAGCCAATTAATATTTGAAATACATCCATCCCCAAAAGATGAAATTTTTACAAGTTTTTTCTTGGAATCACATCCAACGACTAGGGCAGGTATTTCATTTTTTATACCATATGAAGGACCCTTTAAAGATACCCTTTGCGTTACCGGTAAGGGTGTAAATTCCTCATTACCAGGAACTAGAGTAGGATCTTTTTTATTTAATTTAAATGTAGGATTAGCACTTAGCGTAAATGCTAGGGCATTTTACTTAAATAATTTTACTGATGAACCACATAGAGCTGCTCAAGGAATCTATGAATTATTTAAAGTAAATACAGTGGATGGAACTCATGGAAATAATGCACGCGATTTTCACGGTTTATCGTTAGAGGACCAATTGGTGCTTTCAGAAGGTGAAATGATTCTAGTTGCAGATCCTTCCTCTAAAAAGGAGTGGAAAGAAAAAATAAAAAAAATAGGAACTCAAATTCAAAATAGAAATTTAGGGTCTCCTTGGATTCAACCGGTTGAAAGTAAAATGGTGCGGTTTGTTACTCAAATTTCACAATTTAGAGAATTTTCTGGAGGGCGTAAAATGCGTCGAAAACGCCGTTTTTCACAAAAAACTACCAAAAAAAAGGGTAAAATCGGTAAAAAATCAAAAAAAAAAAGCAAAAACGAAAATCAAAATTTCATTTTTAAAATTCTAAATTCCTAATTTCCATTTGAAAATTTTTTTGAGTGAACCCACATTTTTCATAAAATTTGGAAACTTCTGGAGAACAATTTAAAATTACTTTATAACATTTTTTTTCCTTAGATTTTAAGATTAAATGTTCTAATAGTATTTTTCCAAAACCCTTACCCTTTTCATCTGTTTTTATAATTATATCCTCTATATGTGCAACGATTCCTCCATTATGTATAAATTTCGTTTCATATATAATTGTTCCTGTGCCAAGTATTTTTCTTGTTTCTGAATTAATCAATAACCATACTTGACCTTTTTCACAAACATCATTAAATATTTTATTAAATTGTTCATGAGTTAAATCTGTTTGTCGAAATTCATTCAGCAATTGAATATATTCGAAATAATCATGTCTATTTAAAAGTCTAAAATACATGAGTAAATTATATAAATATTATTTATCTTTTTAATAAATAAAATATGTATTCAAAATTATTTAAATACGTGAAATCTATCGTTCCTCGTATTTCTAATACTGAACTAATAGCGTTACGAAGTGGAACAACATCAGTTGATAGAATGATATTTGAGGGAAAAGTAACTATTCCTTCCCAATTAAAAATAGATGAAATGTCAAAAAAGGAAAAACAGTTTCTTGCATCAAATGTAAATACGGTAGTAAAAAAATTTGGAGATGTTCAAAAAGTTTTCCCCAATCCAAATATAAAAGATATGATTTCTACGATGGCGATGAATAAATTTTTTGGATTTATAATTGACGAAAAATATGGCGGGACCAAATTTTCTGTAACTGGACTTTCGAATACAGTTATGAAATTAACATCTGCAAACCCTGCTTTAGGAATTATAGCTATGGTTCCTAATTCACTAGGACCAGCTGAATTGTTAGAAAATTATGGGACGGAATTACAGCGTCAAAAATACTTGCCTGTTTTAGCATCCGGTAAATCAATTCCTTGTTTTGGGTTAACCGGACCAAATAATGGTTCTGATGCAGCGGGGGCTATGGATGAAGGCGAGATTATTTTGCAAGGTGGTAAAAAATACATTAAAGTTTCAGTTAATAAACGTTATATTACTTTGGCACCAATTGCTGATTTAGTAGGCCTTGCCGTTAAAGTTAAAGATCCAAATAGACTTCTTACCTATGGTTCTGAAGGAGTTACAGTGGCCTTATTAGAGAAAGATCATCCTGGATTAAAGTTAGAAACCCATCATAATCCTTTAAATGTAGGATTCCCTAATGGAACTGTGAAAGGAGATTTGTTAATTCCCGTAGATGATGTAATTGGAGGTGAGCAAAATGTAGGAGAAGGATGGAAAATGTTAATGGAATGTTTGGCGGCTGGCCGTGCAGTTTGTTTACCTGCAACTGCAAATGCTTCAAGCAAAGTAGCTACTTATGGAGTTTGGAATTATGCTAGGCATAGAAGACAATTTAATATTCCTTTGATCAAAATGGAAGGCATTCAACATAAATTAGCTGATATGGTATATCACACATGGTTGATTCAAAGTGGAGTTAAATTGACCAACGCACTATTAGACGCTGGAGAGAAACCGGCTGTTATTTCAGCTATTATGAAAGAACAAACTACTGAACGTGCAAGGGAGGTGTTAAATCATGGAATGGATATTTATGCTGGAAGTGCTATTTGTTTAGGAGAAAACAACTTTTTAGAAAAGTTTTATAGAAGTGCTCCGGTGGGAATTACAGTGGAAGGAAGTAATACTCTTACCAAAAACCTTATTATATTCGGACAAGGATTAAACAAAAGTCATCCTCATATTTTTGATGTCTATAAGAGTATTTTAGACGATGATTCACAAGCATTTAAAACCCATTTTAATAAATTATTTTCTCATTCACTAAAACAATTAGTGTTAATCCCAAATATGGGAGGTTACTCAAATACCATCCATAAACAGACGCGTTATTTTGCAAACTTAGCCAATTTTATTGCTTTGTTGGGTGGAGAAATTAAAAGAAATCAATTTTTATCCGGAGATATGGCTCAATTAATGTCTAATTTATATTTAGCCCATTCCGTCATATGGTGTGAAAGTAAGCAACCTACTTCTCAAATATTATATAATTATTGTTTAAATAGGCTTTGTGATGAAAACCAGTTTCTTATTAATAGAATTGTAAGTAACTATCCCTCTTCTCTTAAAATATTTTTAAGGACTATGACCAAGAATGTTAATCCAGAAGAGTATGATCGAAAGAGAGAATTAGTAAATGAAGTTGATTCAAATCCCAAAATCTTAGATAGTATTAAAGAGAATATTTATCATGAAGACGGAATTTTGGAAGAATTAGAACGGTTAAATAATCTTAACATCAAGAACCCTAAATATCAAGAATTATATCAGAAAGTTATACAAGTGGGTGAGTTTAAAAACTAAGTAACATTTTTTTTGTAAAATAAGTTATCTCGATTTATTTTACAAATAAACTATGACTGAGGTAGTTTTATCATTAATGCGCAATTTATTTAATTATAATTTGAAAAGAGCATTTCGTTTAAATAGAAAAAATAGGTATTTACAAACATTATATTTAAAATCTCGAGAAGCAGTTAATAATAAATCTAAATATTTTATTTATTTAAAACGGTTATATGATTTTAATCAACAAAGATCAATTTATTTATACAAAAATCACAGATATTTAAAAATACTTATGGATGAATGCGAAAAAGAATGTAAAAAGAAAGAAGAAGCTACAAAAGAGGAAAAAACAGAAGTTAATCTTTCAAATAATGAAAAAAAAGCAGCTTTATTAATTGGTATAACATACAAAGGGACTAATAAAGAATTATATGGATGTGAAAATGATGTATTTGCCTGTAAAAAAATATTAATTGACCAGTTTAAATTTAAGGAAGAAAACATTAAAATACTTACTGAAAGTTCAAATGATTCTTCATTAACCCCCACCTACAATAATATAATTGACGCATTTAAATGGTTGGTTCAGAAAAGTGACGAAGGCTACGGATCGCTTTGGTTTCAATATTCGGGGCATGGTTATTATTTTCGAGATAGAGATGGTGATGAAAAAGATCGTTATGATGAGTGTCTTGTTACTAGCGATAATTATGCTGTTATGGATGATGAAATTCGGAATTTATTGGTGAATCGTCTCAGATCAGATTGTAAATTATTTTGTTTAATGGATTGTTGTCATAGTGGCACTATACTTGATTTAGAATATAAATATAGACCTTCAACAAATAGTATGGCAGTAGAAAATAAATTTAAGACAAAAGCAAATGTATGGGCCCTCTCGGGATGCAAAGATTACCAAGAAAGTGCGGATGCTGAATTTTCAAGAAATGAATGGGCAGGGGCATTAACTAAAAATTTTTTGGATATTTTAAAAAGATATAATTATTCACCCAAATTAAATATTTTGTTGAAAGATTTACATAAAATTTTAAGAGAACAAGGATTTTCCCAAATACCTGAATTAACATGTAGTAAACAACTTTCTACAAATGTAACTTTCTCTCTCTAAAAAGCTTAAGGTTTATTTAAGAAATTACAATAAATGGATAAAACAGACATAACGATACGCGGATCTGAAATAATTTTAAACATCATAGAAAAAATGATAAATGAACTAGATGATTCGGCTGTATTTCAATATGATGAATACCCAGGTTGTTATTCTTTATATATAACAATCCCAAATATTAACCATGTATTAATCATCGAAGAATATTTGGATGTGCTTCGCACTACAAATCAATCTATGAGATATAATATAATGATTTATGAAAACAATAAAAAATACCCGTCCTCTATTAGAATAAACCGAATTGGAAAGAAAGTATTAACTAAACAACAAGTAAAATATTGTGCTTTTTGAAAGATATATAAATGGATATTTATTCAATTTATATATATATATATATGAAGGGACTCTTTATTTTTCGTAGAGATTTGAGATTAACAGACAACACAGGCTTGATAAAAGCTTCTCAGGAATGTGAAAAGGTTTACACCATTTTTATTTTTACTCCAGAACAAGTAACTGAGAAAAATCGGTTCAAATCAGATATATCAGTTCAGTTTATGGTAGAAGCATTAGGGGAGTTAAGTAAAGAAATTCGTTCGAAAGGAGGACAATTAGTAACTCTATTTGGTGAAAACGAAAATGTGGTTTTCAAATGTATAGAAGCATGGGGAATTGATACTGTTTACTGGAATAAAGATTATACACCTTATGCAAAAAAGAGAGATGCACAGGTTGAACGGTTATGTTCTAAGTTGAAAGTAACAGTAAGTATTTCAGAAGACTATTATTTAAATGAACCGAATACCATACTAACTGGTTCAGGAACAGCCTATCTAAAGTATACACCTTACATGAATAAATCTATGCACAAGGGTTGGAGAGCACCTTCAAGTGCTCATATCCAATCTCTCTCTCGCTCTTCCAAAAAAATAAAAGGCTCAGAAATAACTTTAAAGGAGGCACTTTCGGAATTTGTAGAAACGGATCAAGAATTGGTTGAGACATATAAGAGAGAAAAAGCAATTGAAATATTAAGAAAGCATGCCATCTTTAAAAATTATGATAAAACTAGGAATGATTTGGAACTTGAGACAACGCGTTTATCAGCACCCATAAAATATGGTATTATTTCAATTCGAGAAGTTGCAAAATCGTTTAAGTCTAATAAAGCATTATTACGACAATTGATTTGGCGCGATTTTTATGCCCAAATTTTAAATGCCGAACCTAGAGTTTTAGGACAGGCTTTAAAGGAACAGTATTCAAAAATAAAATGGGAAGGAAGTCATGCTCACTATGTAAAATGGTGTCAGGGAAAAACAGGATTTCCAATTGTGGATGCAGGAATGAGAGAGTTAAATGAAACAGGATATATGCATAATCGTGCACGATTGATTGTAGCATCATTTTTAATTAAAACTCTTTTAATTGATTGGCAGAAAGGAGAGAAATATTTTGCAACCAAATTAGTAGACTATGATCCTGCATCGAATAATGGAAATTGGCAGTGGGTGGCAAGCACAGGAGCTGACAGTCAGCCTTATTTCAGAATATTTAATCCTTGGTCACAATCCAAAGAACATGATCCAGATGCAACTTATATTAAAAGATGGGTGCCTGAACTCGAGAATGTTTCAGCAAAATGTATTCATGAATGGGATAAATGTGCTTCAAGTAAAGAATTCAAAGGTATCGAATACCCTGCCCCAATTGTAGATTATAAAATTCAAAGAGAAAAGGCACTTAAAATGTATAAGACAGTGGTATAAATAGTATGGAAAGAAAAGAAACTTATCTTACTCAGCTACGAGAGAAAAAGGAAAAAAGTAATGCAACTTATTTAATGCATCCCGATTTATTTGCCCAATTATCATTTGTTAGAGGATTTAATAAAATGAATGGTGAAAGGTATCAAGCTCATATTTTAATGATATTTGAAGATAGGTTAAGTGCTGAAGATAAAATTGTTATTATGGCAACGCGCACACCAGAAGATGCATTAGAAGCGCTAACAAAAATGGGTATTAATTTTACTCATAATATGGAGGAAAATTAATTAATTTATTGTAATTGTTTTAATTTTTTTTCTAACAAAGGACGAACAGCAGGTGTGCATGGACCAGGACTATAACCCAATTGTTGCAATCTGGAACGCAATTGTTCACATGTAAGTTGAGTAATTTCATCATCATTTAATTTGCGCAAATGGTTTTGATTTCGACGACGGATATCTGATTCTTCAGCTGGGAGGGTGGCTCTGTAACGAATTTCCCTTAACTCATCATCTGATAATTGTCTTTCATCACGATTTGCTTGACGAATAGTCATTTCATCTTGGGAAAGTTCTCCTTCCAATTCAGATTTTGATGGAGAGTAACCTCCTTTATGAGTTTTTTGCCATCCTCTATCTCTTAATTCTGTATTTCGTCTATTTTCTTCAGCTTGGGCTTCTCTAGCTTCAGCTTCTGCTTCTCTCGCTTCTTGCTCCTCTATATGTCTTTCTTCATCCATATGTAATTGTTGCATTCTAGAGAAGTGTGCCATTCTAGCTCTAACTTGTTCAGGTGATTCATGTCTTTCTCTATTTGCTCTTTGATACTGATCACGGCGATGGTTTTCACGTCTTGTCCAAGCAGCAAGTGCCATAAAACCATCAGATCGAGGTGGTCTGGGATCTAAATGACTACTCCAAGGATTTGTATCTTCGTCTGATTTAGGAGTCTCAAATCCACCACTACGTTTTTTACTACGTGATTTTTTTTTTCTTAAATTATGTGTTCGGGGTTTTCCAGTTCGTTTTGTGGTTCTTTTACGCATATGTTTTGGTTTTACTCTATGCATTTTTTTTGTTTTACTATGTTTCATACGTTTGGTGGATTTACCTAATCGTTTTGAATATTTCATTTTTATATTATACATAGATATTTTTTTGTTAAACTATATAAATGAGTAAATATAGTTTTTTCACTCATCCAAATGCTGTTTGTATGTCGTATTTTGAACATATGAAACTTTCTCTTGGTTTTTCAAAAACTTTTTTTATCGGATCTGCTAAAGCTTTTGTCCATGCCTTTTTTCCAAATGCCTATATAACAAGCACAAGTGATATTACAAAAAAAATGATTAAGGATTTGGAAGAAGCCGGATGCAGGAAAGAAAATTGAAGAAAGATAGAAAGAAAGAATACAAAGAGAGCGAGCTAAATGAATTTATTTGCAAATACAACCAAGTTGAATGAATCGTTGGAAACAAGTGCTGTAATTGACAAATATTTCATAAAATTTATAATATATTATGAAATATTAGCTCCGTTAATAGGCTATTTACTAATTATAATTAAACAATTGGTATATACCTAAGAACATTATTATCATAAATTGTAGCTCTAAATACTCCATTATACCCTTGCACATAAACCGTATCCCCATCATATATTTTATCACAACCGTATTCATTCATACAACTTTTTCCTTTCACAGATACTGGCAATTTAATATTATTACGTTCACTCATAGTGTAATATTGCCACTGATCACGGTTTGTTAAAAGAGGTCTTCCCATAAGTGCCAATATTTGTTCTTTACTATTTTGTGAAGTAAGAATGCCTACCTGTCTATAAGCTGCATCAACTCCTTGTGTGCGAATATTAATAGGTAACACACCGCGAACATCTTGTGAGGGGATTAAATAACGTTCATCATTTACAGGTGGAGAATATGGGTTAAGGAGTATATCTCCAATATTATCTGAATAACTAAATCTGGGATTAGCTCTTACAAATGGAGGTGGAGTTTCTTCAATTATTGTGGTTGATGTTGTATCTACTTTTGCTGTTGAGGGGACTTTAAAAAAAATGTAAATCATTAAAACAAATAAAATACAGAAAATTGCAAAAATTGTGTAATTTTCTATACAAAATACGCCTGGTGGACAACGTTTAGGCATCTATATTATAGTTAGTTTTTCTTTTTGCTGTTAGCGCCCAAATTAAGACTATCTAACATACCTGTCATTTTTTCCATATCGAATTTTCCTAACATATTTTCAGCATTTTTTAAAATCGGTGCCATATTATTAAGTGACTCTGTTAACTTATTTTGTTGCTCAAGAAGTTTGTTAGTATCTTTGGTCATTTTTTTGAAATTTTTACTTCCTAAAAGACCGTGTATATTCTTGTAGGATTCTTGAACTGTGGCTTGATGATTAAGTTTATGTTTTTTGTTCTTAGTCATAGGGGAATCTTTTTCTAAATGTCCCTTAACTTTCACGGTTCCCTCTTCATCTTCTTCATCCTCTTCATCTGCATCAACATCTGCGGTTGAGTCATGGTCTTCTTCATCATCATCATCAGGAGATTGTTCTCCGGCCTTTTTATTGGTCATTTTTTCAACGGTGGTCTTAGAAATGTGTAAAAAACTGCTGACCACTAATGAAATTAAAAGGACAACACTCATATTTTTAGTAAAATAGGTAGTTAAAAGACCTATCAAACAAAATATAGCTAAACTAATAAAATTATTTGTTGTTAAAAATGCTAAAACGTTAATTATGGCTAAAAGAAGAAGTGTATATAAAACATATTTATTGGTCATCATTTCTTTAGCTGTTTTAGTGACTGTTTTCATTACTTTTGTTGACATATTTCTCTATACTATGTAATAATATAAAAAATTGATCCTTATATTAATATAACTAAATTGGTAAATAATGGATCTTCAAGGAAAAGGCCTTGCAGTAGTTTGCAAATGGAATGAAAAACAATTTGGTAAAGATGAGCAGACTTCTAAAGATATAGATAAACACTGGTTTGTATTGGATGTTTTAGAGCATGAAGACATAGAAGAATTACCGGAAACCCTTCACTTTTATTCTAGTAATTGTGAATCTCCAGTATCTCTTGAGATTGTCGATTACTTTTGTTTGCCAGGAGAAGAAATGGTTGGAATATGTAAGACATTTTGGTTGAAGATGATTCAACGAAAATGGAAAAAAATTTATGCTCAACGAAAATATATTGAAAAACAACGCTCTACAATTAAAGAAATTAATTATAGAGAAAGACATGGTAAATGGAGTGATAATATTGCTCAAATACCAACACTTAGAGGAATGCTATGTTAATTATTTTATTTATATAAATTAATGTCTTTTACTTTTCTTTTTTTTTGTCTTTTTCCCTCCTTTTTTAGTAACTGAGCGACGGGATTGAGATCTACGAGCGGTTGATCTGCGTTTCTTACTTGGAATCACGTATCCTCCCAATAAAGTTGATCTTTGGCCGCTGCCGCCGCCGCCGCTTCCGCCACCGCCTGAGGTATCCGGTGAACCAGCTGGTGGAGGTTCTAAACCAGCTCCTTGCACAGCTGCCTCAAGAGCGTTAATTTCATTATCTAATTCAGCGAGTTGAGCATCTAAAGCTGTTAAATCTAAAGCATTAACGCCTTGTTGTAATTGTGCTTGAACCGCTTCCAATTGAGGATCTAATCCTTCAAGGGTGGCTTGAAGCATGCGTTTACCTTCAGCCAATTGGTTAATAGCGGTGGTAAGTCCAGTAAGCCTAGCTTTTATAGCACTAATTCTTGGAATTAATTCTGCCACAGCACCTTGATTTGTTTGACTTAAATTTTGAATTTCTCCTGCACGTGCAGAGAGTTGTTGTAATCTTTCGTTAATACGAGAAACAATAGGAGGTTGAGCTGCCATACTTAACTATACATATAAAATAGATAAAAATATATTATTCACTTTCACTTTCATCAATATACTTTTCTTGTTCACTTGTTGCTTTTTGTTCACAAGCAGAAATTTGTTGTTCCATCATATAAATTACTGTATCTAATTCTCCTGTTTCCCTTAATTGTTTGAAATATGTATTTCTTAAGTTACATATTCCATCTTTGGCGCGTTTAAATTCTTGAACTAATCGAGGATAATGTATATTATCTTTATAAGTATCAAGTGAATCTAGACCATTTTCAACAATCTCCTTAATAATTTTTTTTTGACTATCAAAATTTTCATTATAATAATAACGCCTCATTCTTGCCCCCCAATCACTATTTAAAAGGTGAATTCTCTCTTTAAAAAAAAGTTTTTCACCTTCTTGTGTTCTAGCTAAAAAAGATAAATTATCAATTGTATTTTGTAATGGTGCGGGAATACGGTATTCGGATGTCATTTATATAGATAGATTAAAATAAGATATAATATACTATTTAAATCTTATTAAAAATTGCTAAAATCATTTAGCATAGGTTTAGGTAAATATTGTTCATTACTTGATTGATAATTGGGCACCTTTTGACATTTAAATGCAGGTTCTGGGCACCGAGCACATGGTGGACATGGAGGACATGGTTTATCACGGGGACAACTAGTATTTTCGGGACAAGCTGGGCATACGGGAGGCACTATTTGAGATTTTAAGATGTATAAATCTTCTTGTCCTTTTGGAATCTGGGATTTTGGTATGCCTTTAGGAATAGCTTGAATTTTAGTTTTTTTTTTCGAATTTGACATTCCTTCAACAACATTATTGCAAAGCATTCCTAAAACAATTGAGATAAGCACGATTATAAAAAGAGATACACCAGAAAGCTTAAGTTTCATAATTAATTATATTATATAGATATAAAAATTGAATCATAAATGTCATTCTATTAAAGGATTAATTTATCATGGAATCTTTTAAAACAAGATATGGGCTATCCATTTGTAATAATTTAAATGAGACAATTACTGAAATTGGCATAGATGAAGCAGGAAAAGGACCTATGTTTGGTAGAGTTTATGCGGCCGCAGTTATTCTTCCTAAACAGAATGATGAATCCTTTTCGCATGAAGATTTTCGAGATAGTAAAAAATTTACCTCTAGTAAAAAATTGGAAAAGATAGCTGAGTATATTAAAGAAAAAGCAATTGCATGGTCAGTTTGTTATGAAAGTGAGGAAACGATTGATTCTATCAATATTCGTCAAGCTACTTTTAAAGCTATGCATGCCGCTATAAAAGAGGTAATTGAAAAAAGTAAAGCAAGTGTAAAATCAACAGAATTATTGGTGGATGGAAATGATTTTAAACCTTACATGAAAATGATAGGAGGCCGGTTTGTAACTATTCCTCATACTTGTTTTGAAGGAGGTGATAATAAGTTTACCCCAATTGCGGCTGCATCTATTTTAGCTAAGACTGAAAGGGATGCGTATATTCTAGAGTTATGTGAAAATAATCCTGAATTAAAAGAGCGCTATAGTATCCATACGAATAAAGGTTATGGAACAAAAAAACACATGGATGGCATCCGTGAACATGGGATTACAAAATGGCATCGTCGTTCATATGGAATATGTAAAAATTTTTGATTAAAATTATAATATTTCCCAATTCATAGAATGAATATAAACCGTTATACTTTATTTTTTTTACGAGAAACAAAAAATCTTATTCGTGTTAAGTTAAATGAAAATAGTAAAAATATAGCTATGATTAGATTTTCTACGCCTGAAATTGGAAAATCAAATGCTTATCTTCATAATGTAGAAGTGGCTAAATCTCATAGAAATTTAAATATTGGATCTCGCCTTTTAGGAAAAATGGATACTTTTTTAAAAATGAATTATCCTGAAACAGAACTTATACAAGGGGTATTATGGGATGATCAAACCAATCCTTATTTGCAAACATTTTTTAAAAAAAATGGATATTCATTTGATTTGGATAACCATAGTTTTTATGATGATCAAGAAGATTTGATAATTGATGTAATTCCTATCTTAAAGAAATTATATAGAATAAAATAAAATTGATAAATAATAATAGTTATATTATAATTTAGCCTAGCATATTTATTAATTATGAAAGTCCTAGTATTTGATACTGAAACAACAGGTTTACCAAAACGAGGTGACAAGGGCCAATCACCAAGTATTTACGATTCGAAATCATGGCCTCACATAATTCAACTCAGTTATATTTTGTATGAGACGGAAACTAATAAAATGTTAATTAATCATGATCATATAATTCGACTTTCGGACGATATAGAAATATCTGAAAAAAGTATCGAGATGCACGGTATATCGCGTTCTTTGTCAAAGCGAAAAGGGATAGATATTCAAGAAGCACTTGAACTGTTCCATATTTGTATGAGCAACGCTGATTTAATCATAGCTCATAATTTGGCTTTTGATAGACAAATGATTCTAGTTGAGTGTATTCGTAATAATATCCCAGGACCTTTTAAATTCAAGAGTCCTGAACAATTCTTCTGCACTATGAAAAGCACCGTAGACTTGTGCAAGATTGAAGCAATTAGTAAAAAAAATGGAGAGAAGTATTATAAGTTTCCCACCCTAACTGAATTGCATTTTCATTTATTTGGATCAAATCCACAGAACACGCATAATTCGTTGGTGGATATACTTATTTGTCTACGTTGCTTTGTTTTCCTCATTAAAGATGTGGATATTCGCGAAAAATGCAGAAGTTTTAGAACGCTCTACCGAAACATTTGCCCTTAAATTTAATTCTCACAATATATTAAGTAAGGAATTAAATGTCACGTCAAGAAAAATTTTTTAGTGGTTCTCAAAAATTATCAGGTATAAATTTGGGTAATTTAGAATTTGTAAAAACCAATTACTTAGGTTCAGGGGCCTTTGGAGATGTTTACTATGTCCTCGATAAAAGTGGACAAGAAAACAAAGATTATGCGGTAAAGGTAATCCGTAGGGATTTTGCATCTAAGATCCGAGATGATGTTAGCCGTTTTTTACAGAGGAAAGGTTTGGTTAACAGTCCAAAAGGATTTTTAAAGAATATAGATGCAACTTTTGGCGCGGAAGTAAATGCGCTTGAACAACTAAAGGGACAGGGAATAGGTCCAGAATTAGTGTATGCAAATTATAGTAAGTTTTATTATATTGTTGAACGTATGGATAGGACTTTATTTGACATGATAGAAGATAATTCATTATCTAGATCTCAAATACTTAAATTACTTGCGCTGTCTGATAGATATATTGAGTCAGATTTTTTCCACGATGATCTTCATGTGAATAATGTTATGTGGTCAGATGCCTTAGCTGACTTTAGAATGATAGACTGGGGAATTTCACTCTTTGTTAGCCCAGAGGAACAAAGTAAATTGGAAGACCGGAAAATAAATAAATTATTCGAGCAAGATTTAATGTATATTATTATGGTATATACTAAGTATAAAATAGAAACAGGAGATGAATCGGAAAAAGAGGAGTGGGGAATCGTTGAAACAAAGATAAGCGATTATATAAAACGAAGGTTTCCTGAAAAGGTGAATGAATATGATGTTTTTTCACCTGATTACAAATATAAATCTGCTGTAAAAAATGGTGTCAGAATGTTAGCCAATATCCAAAATCCTCGTGGATTAGCTCATGGAGCAGTTTCATTTATGGATAAAGTAAAACGAGAATGGCATGCTTTTAAAGGAAAGAAAGGAGGAAAAACTAAGTGTAAACGTCGTCCTCGTAAAAAACATGGGAATGGTAAAACCCGTAAAATCTAAGCAGAGCACATCGCACATTCTGGTTCAATTGTGAACTGTTGAACTTGATGTTTGGGCTTTCTTCGCAAATAGTAAATTCCTGT
>Ga0075480_10000062_pt1 | contig 47496 bp, 49 predicted proteins | sample DEB08_DNA_7_FD_81590 | JGI IMG/M metagenome (GOLD analysis project Ga0075480, IMG submission 81590) | Aqueous microbial communities from the Delaware River and Bay under freshwater to marine salinity gradient to study organic matter... | ecosystem: Environmental > Aquatic > Marine > Coastal ... | reverse complement strand
TCACCCTTGGCGGCATGAACGTCACCGACCAAACTCCATGCTTCGTGGCGTTGATCGTCGATGCGAAGGCTGTGTTGGGCAGCCCCTAAGGCATGGTCCTCCAAATTGAGGCGATGCATCGCGGTGGCTGCGGTCAGCCATGCGTCGATGTTCTCTGCGCCGTCAGTGCGCAAGCGATCTCGCAGGAGACCAATGGCCGCCTTTGGGTGGCCGGAATCGAGCTCATCTCGCGCCTGTTGGACCACATCGCTGAGTGGAGTTTCCGAAGGGGACTCGGCCGTCTCAGGGGGCGCTGGCTCCGGTTCTGTTGAGGGTTCAGGCATCGGCTCTTCTTCGACCATGGCGTCCTGGACCTGTTGTTGCGCGGCCACCACGGAAGCGGCCCGCTCAAGTTCATCTTGGTCGAGTCGCCCGTCGCCATCGGTGTCATGGTGTGTGGACTCTTCCAAGACGGCTTGCGCATCGGAGACACCGGCCTTGTCCATGGCTTTGGTCAAATGCTCGTCTTCCCACGTGGCCGTTGGCGTTGGACGTTCGGCGGGCAAATCCGGTTGAATGGATTGACCGCTGAGGCATCGGCGTCGAATGTCAAGCAATTCTGGGTGGTCAGGGTAATGCGTCAGGGCCCTCGTGGCCATGGCCCCGGCTCCGTCGGTGTCCCCCATACGCTCGAGCAGCACGGCGAGGTTTGCGGTGGCAGGAGCGTGGTCTGGGTCGAGGTCAAGACAAATCGTGAACGATTGCTTGGCGCCTTTGGCGTCGCGTTGTCCTTCAAGAAGCACGCCGCGGTTGTACCAGGCCATGGAACTTGAAGGATCCATGGCAATCGCTCGGTTGAATCGGTCTAACGCTTCAGCGTAATCTCGGCTGCGGGAGAGGGCTTCTCCCTCACGCAGTAGTTCGGAGACGTCAGGGGCTTCGGAAACCGCATCTGCGACCGTCATCGAACCTTGGCTGTTCGTTCCGAGGATAAGGATTCTTGCTTTATGGTTGAAGCGGAGGGTTCCTCAATCATGGCCCAATCAGGGGGCATGGCGGAAGTGGCTGGACCAAACGGTCTGTTCTTTCTCCACATTTCTCCGGGAACCTATTTGCGTGGCTGTTCACCTTCGCAAGGCCGCCGTGACGAAGGTCCGCAAATCGAATGCGTGATTCGCGAATCATTCGCACTCAGTGCTCGGCCTGTGACTCAACAGCAGTGGGAACTGGTGATGGGCGAGAATCCCTCCAAATTCAAGGAAGGTTGGACCGCCGGTCTCCGACCCGTCGAGTCCGTATCCCGCCATGACGTTGATTTGTACCTGACCCGTTTGAACGAGCAGACCGACGGCCGTCTGGCTGACGTCCGAGGCCGTTATCGGCTACCAAGCGAAGCGGAGTGGGAGTATGCTGCAAGGGCAGGCACCCAGGGGCGATGGTGGTTCGGAAACGCCGATACCGATCTCGACGGGTACGGCTGGCATGCAGGAAACGCAGGAGGCGTGACGCGGGAAGTCGGGCAGAAAGACGCCAACCCTTGGGGGCTTCAAGACATGGCGGGAAACGTGGCTGAATGGTGTGCTGACGGATTTGTCGCACCGCTTGACGATCGGCATTCCTTTCAGGGGCCGGTCATGGTTGAATCGGAACGTGGTGTGCTACGTGGTGGAGCGTGGTACATGGAATCTGATTCCACAAGGTGCGCGTCCAGACACAAGGCCCCTCCATCCTCCGCCCGTGACGGGTATGGTTTTCGCGTTGCGTGGCAGGCTTACGACCACTGATCGATGTCAGGATCCTTGGCTTCCAAGGCCTGACCTTCTGGAACTCGACCAGGTTCCGTCGACCATCCGATCTCTGCCCCGTCAGGAACGAGTTTCATGACCCCAAGGGCCACAAAACCTCGGACGGCTGCGGTGCTTCGCTCGACCACTGGCGTTGCTTCCTCCTGATACGCATCGTTCAGATGGTTGACGATGGATTGGAAATCGTGTGTCCCGTCGGACAATTCCCAAATGAGGCTGTTCATGGCATCCAATGGACGTCGCACTTCGCCCGGCGCCCGAAACAAGTTCGCCAACAGACGTTCGAATCTGCTGAATTGTTTCTCGATTCGGAGGACGACTAGTCGGCCTGTATGGACGGGTGATGTGCAGCGTTTTCCGACTTCACCGCGCCACCCCCACCAAACCGGCGTCCGCACAGGTCGATACCTCCGCAACGGATGCTCTTCAGGCACATCAACGGCCACGCTCACGGTTTCCACGTCCAGTACAGCAAGGCCAGCATCGAAAGGATACCGGCGGCGGCGGACCATCGCACGTATGCCCGGGGTCGCTGCATTCTGTCCAACAACCACGTGAGGGCACCAAAGATTCCTACGGCCGCCATCAACAAAGCCCACGTTGCTTCATCGGCCATGGCCCTGCCCCCTCACTGCTGCGAGGCATGTTGCTGGTCCAACCATTGTTGGCCATAATGTTCCCATTGCTCCATGGTCCACCCATCCGGCAGGCCAGTCTCGGGGAGCGTTGGTCCTGTGGGTGCGGACACGGGTGGTCCGGCCACCGGAGCCTCAGTCGTTGTGGTCTGTACCACTGAGGCCGTGATGGGTGGTCCTTCTGGGGGCTTCGAAGCTTCAACTGCTTCGTCCTCAAGATCCTCGTCCGACCTTCTTCGCAAGAGGATCAACGTTCCAATGGCAACGAACAGCAGGATGATGCCGCCTCCAAGTGCCATCACTTGACCGCTCATGCCGTCTTGTTCGACGGGAATGGACCACGACAACGGCTGAACGTCCTCACGAACCGTGGTTCCTTCGGCCGTTTGGACAAGCACCGACAAATCTCCACTCGCCGGACCACCGTTCCGCAGCACGCTGCAGCCCAACTTCCGTTCAACAGTGACGATATGACCCGGTTCAAGGATCACGTTCGTGCTTGTGCCTGCCTGTAGGGCACCGATGCCATCGCACACAACCGCCCAAGTTTCCGGGTGATCAAAGGTAACCGTGAGGTTCTCTTCGAAGGAAGAAGATGACGCAAAATTCAGCGAGACTTCGTGGGCAACACCGTCGCTCATGGTGGTTGGAGAAGTCGTCCAATCGCTGCTGACGTCCCGACGCTGATCGACCTCTATGAGATGACTCATCTCAATCGTGTACGGTCGATTTTCTTCGTCCAGACCGCCATGGACAGTCACTTCGACGACGATTCGTGTTCCCAGGGGCGCGGATTCTGGAACATTGACGTCGAGACGGAAGATCCGCTCGATGCCTGTGCCAAGTCCAATCGTATGGGACTCATACAAGGCGAGTCCAGCACCTCCATCGATGTTGAAGAACGTCACCATGTCGGAGAGGTCCTGAGTGGATTGGATTCGGACTTCAATGTACACCGAAGGGTCAGGTGCATTTCCTAAATTTAGCACCGTACCGTTGAACGACACCGTCCCACCTGAGCGTACCGTGGAGGTCTCGCGCTCCAAGGTCAAACCAGGCTTTCGCACAGGTTCCACCACCACTTCGAAGGCGTGTAGGTCCAGTTGCTCATCACCGTCCATGCTTCGCAGGCTCATCTCGATCGGGACGCCTGCAGGTGCATTGGTTGGAGCCAAGAACATCAACTCAAGCGACACGGGTTGGGCAAGTGTTGCGTTGACTGGTACGTTGAGAGGGAGGCTCACGTTCACGTCAGAGAGACGCCACCATGTGCTCCATGAATCAGGTAGTCCGTCCACGTGAAATTGGAGGTTCAAATCGATGTTTCCAGCGTTGCTCACCGAAACGGGCATCGCCAACGGCACACCTGGCATCACGCGCAACAAGCTCGTGTTGCTGGTCATGCTTCCGTCACGGACCTCAACGACGTCCGGGCCAGACCACCATGGTGAAACCAAATCCATTCCGCTCCGTTCAGACACCAACAACAGGCGCACGTTGGGAGCAAGTTCCCCCGCCATCACATCATCCGGCGCGGACACTTCGATGCTCACGCTGACGGTTGAACCAGCCGTCATGACCGCTTGTGTCCTGCTGATGGATTCGATGGACCAGCCATCGGCCACCGTGGCGAACTCCGCATCCAATGCAAGGATGTCTGGGCGTTCAGCCAAATTCTCCAACTCGACGACGAGAACAGAACGCTCGCCACCCCGGACCGGTGAAAATCCATTCATGACCGTGAATCCAATATCTGAGACCATGGATGCTGAGACGTCCAGTTCGAGGGTTGACACACGCGTGCTGTCGTTTTGTGCGGTGGCGGAGAGACTGGCCGTCTGCACCGTATCTGGTTGAGCGTTCTGAGGGACCGTGAGAAGGAGGTTGATCTCCGTTGATTCGCCGGGACGCACCAGCACGCTGTTGGGTTGAGACCATGCGAAATCCACGTTCCACCCCGCGGGCAACGTGGACGTGTCAACGTCGAGATCGAAAACATCGGATGCTCCACCTTCGTTCCTCAATTCCACCATGAAGGGACAGGACTGTTGTGCGGGACATGACGGTCTGTCGCTGGGTTCCACCAACACAGGCACACGGTCCGCAAGGACGGTGAAACTCATTGGGCCTGTGGCGTGGACGTCGTCATGGTCGGTGCTTCCGTTGAAGGTCATCGGCACCAGGCCGACCGTCGCGTTCTCATCGGGTTTGAGCCGGACTGAGATGTCACGTGATGTGCCGGGGAGCAGGTTGAATCCTGTACTGGGGACCGAAGAACCGTCGTCAAAGGTCGTGTACGTGTCCCAACCTTCCGGCAGTCCCTCAAGCCCTGGTACGATGTTCGTCGAGATGTTCCCGTCGTTGACGATGCGGAGGTCAACGCTCCCCCAAGCACCGGGCACTGCGCCCGTCGTGCCTTGTCCCTGAACGCTGACCCCGTAGGCTTCGACACGTGCGGCCTGATCGTAGACCATCACCACTTCGTCCATCCAGAAGCCGATGTCTTCGACGCTCGAGTCGGTATTGAGGGTCCAGCGCAACGCAGAGTTTGCGTGGAAGTGCCGGTCCGGTGCCATGGGCACCAATGGACTGGCGTGCCCACCTGAGGAAATTGAGAACGTGTTCCAACTGGCCCCGTCGGTGAGGAAATCCTGGTCGATGGTTGCCGACAAGCCGGTCAATTCCTCCCACGTACCCGTGGCGGTTTTTGCTTCAACAGAAAACCTGTCTGGGCTGACCACGCTGCCCGTGTAAAAGAAACTCAACCCCATGGTTCGGGTGCCTGAACTCAATCCGTCGGCCAGGTTGAGCGGCGGGGTGGTCAGACGCGAAATCGTGTTCGGACTGTAGGTGGACGTGTCCCCGTTTCCGACGTGGCACGCGGAACCCATCGAAATCGATGTGTCGCTGCTCAGGCGCCATTCTCCAGTGGTGGACCAAAGTTGCAATGTATCGCAATTCCAGTAGAACGCACCGACCGTCATCCGCAGGTTTCCAACGTCGTTGCTCGGATTGTCGTCCGGTGTGGCCGACATGATTTCGATCCGCATGCTGTGATTTCCTGCGTATGTGGGCGTGAATTGAAACGTCACGATTCCGCTTGACGATGCTGAGATGCTGTTCAGTGGTTCAGTCATGTTGGTGATTTCAAAGCGTTGGTACTCGTCATGCAACAACAGCAAACGTACGTCCGTCAACGATGAAGCCACAGAACCCAAATTCTGCACGGTGACCTCGACATCAATGGGCACGTTGACCATGGCGTCGATCACGAACAGGCTTGCAGGGCGGTTGAACCCGGGGATTGGATGGTTTGACGAGAACATGCGGTACTTCCCTTCGTCGCTCGAGGTGGTGTAGGTGAACGACACGTCGTCCACGGCAAGGTCAACACCGTTGGACCTGCCATGTGTTGCAAGCGCCAATGGAGCCGTGCTCGCCAAGAGGATGCAGAGGAGCGCAATGGCCACCGACGTTTGGCGCATGTTCCGAGAACATCGCTGACCTATTTATCGGGCGCGGCGATTCACGTCGTTTCCTGAACCTCGGTGCTGTCCGAGCCTGCTTCAGGCGGCGAGGTTGCATCCATGGCTTCGGCTTCGGCCAATTTCGCTTCGTCTGCACGCTCCCGCCTGCGTGAAACGGCATAGATGGCGAAGGCAGGCAACAAGACGATGGCAAAGCAGGCGAACACCGCGGTCAAGGCCCAGACGAATTCAGACGCCACGTCAACGTCGAAGGGCACGACCTCAGCAAGGGCTTCGTTGACCATCTCAATCGAGAGTGCGGGTGTTGTGCTGCGGTTTCCTGGCTCGACGATCGTGACCCGCAACACGGCCGAGCCATGGCGGTTGTTGACGATCTCAGCGGCCATCGCCGTGGCTTCATCCAGACTCTCCGCCACCACCGTTCCGTTGGAACGGGCTCCGGGGTCAGTCACGGCAAGTCCGTGGTACACGGCCACGCCATCGGTTTCCCCCAGCGTCGTGGATTCGTTTTGACGGCAGTCTTCGGCACATGAAAAGTCCCTGGCGTCTTCCACGCCAAGCAGGCTGTGCGTCCAGAGTCCTGCAGCATCGAACACCGTGAGGCTGGCTCCGGGGGCAAGGTCCTCTGCGGAGACGTTGACCCACGTCAAGTTGTTTCGGTCAATGGTCACGTTGGCCGACCACGTTGTCGTGTCCGCGCTTTCATCGTGCACGCGATCAAATTGCAACCCATCGTCGCTCGATTGGCCCGTCACCGTTGCTTCGGTGGTGTAGGTATAGTACGCCGTGTCGATGGTGTTTGCATACACGGCGTAGGAGAGCATGAAGATGAGTGTGAACGAGAGACCGAGCAAGGTCCGAAGCAGGTTCGGATTCTGAGCCAAAGCCTTCCTCATGTGTTTTCGGTCCATCCCACCGTTCAAGAACATGTTCACCGGACCATGCAACAGGGGCGACGCGTGCCGGTGACGCCCCGTCGCTTTGATATAGGGGCGTTCGGTCGCCCGATTGCTCGGTGTTCCAATGACGACGTATCACGACGTTCCCACGGACATGTTCATCCCTGCTTTGGCCGACCGGCTGGGTGACGTCGAGACCATCGTCGCGCCTGACTGGGCCGCGTACGCCAAGACTGGCGTGACCCGCGAGCGCCCCCCCACGCAATCCAACTGGTGGCACCTTCGCGCGGCGGCCGTGCTCCGCAAGGTTGCACGACAAGGGCCCATCGGCATCACCGCGCTCTCCCAAGCCTTCGGCGGTTACAAGGACAACGGATCCATGCCGAACACCCCTGCCGCCGGCTCGCGACACGTGATCCGCACCGCCATGCAGCAACTCGAAGCCGCTGGATTGGTCGAACTGGTCGAGCTCAAGCCGACCGAGAGCGTCGACGGCGAGCAAATGCTCTACAAGGGCCGCGTCATCACCGGCGCCGGTCAGAAAATCATGGACGAAGTGGCCCACGCGGTCCTTCCCCAAGCCATCGAGGCCTACCCCGGCCTGGACAAGTACTGAGGTGATATCATGTCCAAGATCAAGCCAACTGCAAAGAAGGCCCGCCTGATGAAGGCCGGCAAGCAGAACCGTCGCGTTCCTGTCTGGGTGATGCTCAAGACGAACCGCAAGATGGTCAGCCATCCCAAGCGCCACCACTGGCGCCGAAGCAAACTCCAGCGTTGAGGTGAACCCATGGTCCGAGCAGCCGTTTCCGAACTCACCGTTCCTCTGCGCAACGCGTGGAACATCACCCGATACAAGCGCGCACCACGCGCCATCCAAATCATCCGCAATGAGGTCATCCGTCACCTCAAGGTTGCTCCTGAAGAGGAGATTTACATCGACCCGTCCGTCAACGAGCACATCTGGGCCCGTGGCATTGAGAACCCTCCCCGGAAAATCAAGCTCCAAGTGACGCGTCACGACGAGCCTGACTTCCCCATCGAGGTAACCCTCGCACAGGAGTGATTTGCATGGGCAACATTCGACCAAGTTTCATCAAAATCCGCGCCATCAAGCTCGTTGAGCAACACGGTGAGAAGTTCACCGCGGACTTCGATCACAACAAGCGCATGGTCCAGCAATTGACCGATGTGGATTCCAAGAAACTCCGCAACTGGATCGCCGGTTACGTCACCCGCTACCGTCTGCGCCGAACCGACTGAGGTCGGTCCATGGCTCAGATTCGCGTCGATTGGACGCAAGACCCAGTCAGCCTTCATGCTGATGAGGCGGCCATTTTGGAACGGCTGTTCGCCTTATTGCGCGAGCAAGTGGGCCTCAAGAAGCGGTCAATTCCAATGCCTGACCGTGAGAACGGTGGATTCATCGCGTTCATTTACGGCCCCATCGACCCGCGCGTCTTGGCCAAGGTCATCCAGGAGGTTGAATGAATGGGCCAGCGAAGTGACATCCCGTTGCCGACCGACGCCTATCGGTTGACCGTGATTCTCGTCGGAACGTCGCATCCAGGCAACCTTGGCGCCGTGTGCAGAGGTATGCTGAACCACGGCTTCGACCGATTGCGGTTGGTCAATCCACAATGTGACATTGACGACGAAGCACGGAGCCGGGCAAAGCATGCTGGCCGGATCCTCGACAACGCCACGGTTCACACCACCCTCGAAGAAGCGGTGTCCGACACCACGCTTGTGGTTGGGACCTCCGGCAAGCGTGAGCTTGGTCGAAAAACCGTTTTTCGCCATTTTCTGTACCCGTGGGATTTGGCATCCCGCTTGGAAGATGGAGAGGGGCACGTCGCACTCGTGTTTGGCGAAGAAGGCAAGGGCCTGTCCCACGAAGATCTTGATCGCTGTGACATGTTGGCCACCCTCCCGACGTGGGAGGGTTATCCCATCGCCAACCTCAGCCACGCCGTGACGTTGTTCCTCTACGAACTGCATCGAACGAGGGTGTTGAACCGTCAAGGAAGCGACCGGGCCTTGCCCGATGTGGTTCCCATTAACGTCAGAAACGAACCGGGCTTGCGACGGGCGTACCGCGAAAGCATCGAGCAATTTGCTGATGTTTTGCCCGGTTTAGATGAACGACGCATGAGCGTACGTCAGGTGCTGATCCGTCAAGCTGCCAAAGGCGGTGCGTCCGACGAAGAACTCACGCGTTTGATCGGCGCATACCTCGATGCCACCACCGCATTGCAACGGGTTGCGGGGGACGAGTCGTGGTCCAAGCATCGACGACGACGGCTGCCGTCATCCGAAGACGACTAAGGCCGGAACGTGGCCCATGATTTGGGCGTTTCACGAACGTGAAGCGCTTCGAGGTAAAGCCGGTCACCGTAGCTCACGGCCAAGGCCTTGGCCACACGGTCGTACGCCCATGCTGCAAGGTGTTCGGCCGTTGGCGGGAAAGGGAGGACAACGGTTCGATGACCCGGCCCCATCGCTTCACAGGCGGCACGTCCCTCGGCATCGGTGTCCTGAACAAGGAAGGCGTGGTCCACCACGTCGTGAATCTCTTCGGTGAGGATACGCGATACATCGGCAAAGTCGAGGACCATGCCTGCATCAGGTGCGTCTGGGTCACCAACCAATTCACCGCTGACCTCTGCCTCGAATCGGTACCTGTGCCCGTGCAGGTGTGCACATTTGCTGCTGTGATTTGGGACCCGGTGTCCAGTGTCTGTTTCCACCCATCGACGAATTGTTGTGGTCATGCTTCGTCCTCCTCAAACGTCAGGCACACGGAATTGATGCAATAGCGTTCTCCGCCGTGCTTCCGTGGACCATCGTTGAACACATGTCCGAGGTGTGCGTTGCACACCGAGCATCGGACCTCGACCCTGACCATACCATGCGACCGATCTTCGATACGGACGATGTTCGCTTGCGCTTCCTCGGTGTGGAAAGCCGGCCAACCGCAGCCGCTGTGGAACTTCGATTCTGAGCGGAAGAGCGGGTGCTCGCAACACACACACCTGTAGACACCTGCCCGGGTTTCTCCGAGCAAAGCACCGGTGTAGGGTCGCTCGGTACCGCCCTCGCGGGTCACATGGAAGGCGAGCGGAGAGAGGATCTCCCGCCATTCGGATTCGGTCTTGGGCGTCATGAGGCATCCCCTTCGTGTGCGTCCCGCAAGGCCAGGGCATTGGCCAAAACCTCGTTCCACGGCTTGACGTATTCGATCGGATCGATTCGACCGATGTCATGGAAGGCAAGGATGCGCTCGACGTCCGATCCTGTGGTTCCGAGTGATCGTCCTTGATCGTCGGGAGCATAAGAGGTCAGGGTGTTGCCCAAGACCTCGTCGAAATCCAGGCCAAGGGCTTCGCAAGATTCCAGTCCATCGGCAAGGATGCCCGCTTTGTCCTTGTGAAGGTAGGGCAGGTCGAAGTTCACGTGCTCTGCGTCCCAATTCCCCACCTTGAACGCATGTTCGATGGCGGCATAAAATTCGGGCCTGCAATCGGGATAAATGGCATGATCTCCGCTGTGCACGCCAAGGGCAATCCGTGCTTGGCCGGCGTGTTCCTTCGACAGGCTGAGGGCGGTGGCAAACAGCAAGGAACTGAAAATGGCGTTCCGATTCGGAACCACGGTTTGCTTCATTTGTTCCTCTGCATAATGGCCCTCGGGCATGACCGATGCGTGATTGGTCAGGGAGGAATCGAGGGTGGCCATGGCGCTACGTAGATCCACAAGGTCGAACTTCACGTGGTGGCCAAGCGTTTGCAAATGCGTCACGTTGCGTTGGGCCAAGTCCAATTCCCTTCTGTGCCGCTGACCGTAATCAATGCCCAAAGCCGTGACGTGATGTCCCTCTTTGAGCAGGCGAAGAAGGAGGCACGTGGAGTCCATGCCACCTGAGAGTGCCATCACGGCAGGCGGGGTCATCAGTCGACCCCCATCCATTTGTGGGTCTGCAGCGAGAGCCTCCACCCAGGTGCTGCCTTGACGATTGATTCGACTTCGGCAAAGGCACGACCGTTGTCTTCAACGGAGGAGGTATCGATGTAGCAGGGTTGCAAAAAGTGGTGCGTGAAACCGTTCCGCAGTTCGTCGTACATGGCGAGGTCTTGCCCAACGTAGACCACCTTCAATTCATCACCCTCCCTTTGGCGAATGGCGACATCTGGATACACCTGGTCTTTTGGAGAGACGCACACCCAATCGATGATCGGGTCCACGGCCACGGTTCCGTTTGTTTCAATGGACAAGGAGCACCCAGCATCCTTGAGGCGTCTTCCGATCGTTTGGAGGTCCTGAAGGGCGGGTTCTCCACCGGTGAAAATCACGCGATTGCATCCGAACGCCAACACGCGTTCGACAATGTCGTCGACGTGAACCTCATCGTAGGTGAGAAAATCCGTATCGCACCACGAACATCGAAGGTTGCAATTGCCAAAGCGCACGAACACGTGGGGCAGTCCGGCATGAAACCCCTCTCCCTGCACGGAGTGGAATATTTCGACGATCGGGTAGGTGGTCAGGTCATCACCTCAGGGTTCGGCCCTTCGAATCAATTGCATGACCTCAGCCCTGGCTTCTGCCTTTTCGAAGAAGACGCCGCGCATGGCACTCGTGGTCATGGTCGCATTCTGCTTCATGACGCCACGGCAACGCATGCATCCGTGATGTGCTTCCAGAATGACGGCGGAACCGAGCGGTTGGAGGTGCGATTCGAGATCGTCGGCGATGGACTTGGTGATGCGTTCCTGATTCTGCAACCGCCGTGCATGAAGGTCGACCAACCGAGCCAGTTTGCTGATGCCAACGATTCGATCAACTGGGATGTAGGCCACGTGCGCATGGCCAGAAAACGGTTGGAGATGGTGTTCGCAGGTGCTGTGAAATTCGATGTTGCTGAGGAGCACAATTCCATCGTACCCTTCTCCGTTGAAGGTGGCCGTGAGGATGGAGGATGCATCGCCTTGGTAGCCCGAGAAGATTTCATCCCATGCTTCAATGACGCGTTCAGGCGTGCGTTCCGTACCTTCACGACCCTCATCACCTTCCAGGTAGCGGAGCAAGGTGCGAACCGCCTGTTCAGCTTCGTCTTTGTTGACCATCACGCCTCACCTCCACGTCGGCCGGCACGTCGGTCAACGTCATCCAGATGATCCAGCATCTTCCTGCAGGCCGTACGGATGGCGTCCGCCAAACTGACGAACTTCCCTTCATCGCCAACATGGCGTTCGAGGTCCGTTCTGAGTTCCATCGGCATGTCCAACGACACCTTCGGCATGACCTTGGGTCGGGCCAAGTATTCTTAGAGTAATCGCCTACGATTCACGAGGGGCTCAGAACCAAGTCCTCACGGTTGAATTGGCGTTGGGCATACCAAAGGGCCAATGCAGTGTACGTGGTCGTGGTGGACAGCCAAATCAGGGTGTGCAAGGGATCAACTTGGTTCAGAAGCAATTCCCGCATGGCCAACAAGACGTTCACCACGGGGACCGCGAACCAAAAAGCCTCGACGCCATCGAGGTTGATCACTTGAACCAAAACGGCTGGGACAATGACGGCAAGGCTGGCGGGCGCCAGCAATGCGCCGGCTTCTTTGACGGATTTTGAGCGGATGGCCAACGCCAATTCGCTCGCGACGACCATCACAGAGAAGGCAAACACGGCGACGGTCAACAACACAAGGGCGAGCACACCCACGTCGGGCGTGGACAGGAGCGATGGGCCGGCAAGGAAGGTCAGAGCAAACATCAACCCCCCAAGTTGCAACAGCACGCCGATGAGGACAATGGCGGACACTGCAGCCCATTTTCCCGCGAGCAATTCCCATCGTCGTGCGGGTGCGCAGAGCAGGGCTTCAAGGGAACCACGCTCTCGCTCACCTGCGGTCATGTCGATGGAGGGCTGGATGGCACTGGTCACCACCCACATGGTCAAGATCAGTGGGATGAAGGAAGACAACAGCCACCCTTGGACTTCACCTTCAGAGGCCAAATCTTCTGATGCTGGATCGATACGAACAGGATCCAACGTTTCGGATGCATTGAGGCCAGCTTCCGTCACCCGGTGCTCACGTTCAATGGATTCCCATTCCGACAGGGAAAGAAGGACACGTTGCCTTGCATCAGCACTCAAGCTTGACGTGGACAGGTGACGCAGGTGCACCTCGTGGATTTCTCCGCTGAGGTTCCATTGCACCACCATGTGCAGCGATCCGTTTCGTACGGCCTGATCGTCAACGGTGTGGTTGGACACCGCAGGACCAGGGATGACATCGACGGTTCTGTTTTCCAACAGGCCAAGGAAGTCGGACGGGACATCGTCGCCTCGGACCAGCACCTTCACCTCGGTGGCCGCCAATTCCTGTGCTTCACCACCGATGACCAAGGGAAGGCCGATGAACAACAATGGGAAGAGGAGAAGCGGCACGAGGACCATCGTCAGGATGGTCCGCCAATCCCTCGCAAAGTCCACCAACTCGCGCTGTGCGATGGTGGTGATCCGCTTCATTGAGCTCAAGACAATGCCTCCATTCCAGCCTTGAATTCACGCGTTGCTTCTTTGGTGAGGCGAAGGTAGAGGGCTTCTAGGTCTTGTGCGTCGTGCTCCACGAGCAATGCCCCGACCTGACCGTCCGCGACGAGCTGCCCGTTGTGCATGACCATGGCGCGGTCGCAGACCGTTGCCGCAGTCAGGTCATGGGTGGACCAAACGACGCCACGTCCTTCCTCCACCAAGGATTCGATGAGGGCCCGGACCGCCCGTGCACTGGTGATGTCCAAGCCAGCCGTTGGTTCATCGAGCAGCAGCAACTCAGGTTCGTGCACCAACGACCGAATCAAGGCCGTCTTTTGCCGCATGCCACGGCTGAAGCCTTCCGTCCGTCGGTCGAGGGCTGCCCCCAACCCCAACCGGAGCGCTAGCGATTCACTGCGGGATCGTGCAAGGCCGTCGTCAATTCCGAACAGCCTGGCGTGGAATCGAATGTTCTCCCAAGCGGTCAACCGGAGGTGCAGGCCGGTGGATTCAGTCATGACACCAATTCTTCGACGGTGCAACGTCAAATCACCGTCAGCAAAGGTTGCGGAGCCTTCACTTGGACGATACACGCCCGCAAGGATCCGTAGGAGCGTGGTTTTGCCGGCGCCGTTTCCACCAATCAAGGCCGTGCTTGTGTGACGATCGATCCTGGCCGTGACGCCATCGAGCGCATGCACGTCACCGAATTGCTTGCTGACCTTGTCCAAGGTCACTAACGGCAACTCGTCTGGCATGTCGGTGCTCACGCTCCGTGGTCGGTGCTGGCCAATTCAACCAGCACGCCGCCGGTGGATTTTGGGTGGACAAAGGCAATGCGCAAGCCACCCGCCCCTTGGCGAGGCGTTTCGTCAATCATCCTCACGCCGTTCTCCATAAGGTGGCGGATCAAACCGTCCAAATCACCGACCCGGAAACAGACCTGTTGAACGCCCGGCCCATGCCGTTCAAGGAAGCGTCCGATGGGTGTGTCTGGACCGGTCGGTTCCAACAATTCGATGCGAGCAGGAGGGCGTGATCCTTGGTCATCTGTCGCAAAGAATCGGGTCACAACGCCTTGGTCTTCAACCCGTTCGTCATGATCACCTTGGACGAGTCCAAGGAGGGTCCAAAATGGAGCGGCGGTGTCAAGAAGCGGTGCAGCGACCCCGATCTGATCGAGCGTGATCGGTCCAAACGTCATGATCATCCCTCAAAATCCACTCGGCGGTGTGTATTCACCGAACACGTCACGAAGCACGCCGCAAATTTCACCCACGGTGGCCTCAGACCGGACGGCTTCGAGCACCAAGGGCATCAGGTTCAATCTTCCCGAAGCACCGTCCCTGAGTGCGCTGAGCGCCAGTTCAACGCGAGGCTGGTCACGTTGGCTTCGAACCTTCTTGAGTCGAGCCTCCTGAGCCTTGGCCAAATCAGCGTCAATCGTTTGCACAGGAGGTGATGTCGATTCTTCCATCGTGTGGACGTTCACGCCAACAATGTGTCGCGTGCCGGTCTCCAACGACCGTTGATGTGCGAAGGCAGCCTTGTGGATTTCCCGCTGCTGATAGCCTGCTTCGACCGCTTTCAGGGCGCCACCTTTTCCTGCAATGATCTCGAGTTCCTTCTTGACCTCATCGACCATCATGGACGTCAGCCGTTCAACGTGGTAAGATCCACCAAGTGGATCGACCACGTCCGCTGCACCGGATTCTTCTGCAATGATCTGCTGGGTGCGGAGGGCCACCGTGGCCGAGGCTTCTGTCGGCAAGCCCAGTGCCTCGTCGTAGGAATTGGTGTGCAAGGATTGGGTGCCTCCACATACCGCTGCCAGGGCTTGGATCGTGACGCGCGCAATGTTGTTCAAGGGCTGTTGAGCGGTGAGGGAAACACCCGCAACTTGAGTATGGAAACGGAGCATCGATGATTTGGGGTGCTTGGGCGCGTACCGTTCGGTCATCAAATCGTGCCAGAGGACGCGGGCAGCCCTGAACTTCGCCACTTCCTCGAAGAAATCATTGTGGCAGTTGAAGAAGAACGACAAGCGAGGAGCAAATGCATCCACGTCGAGACCGCGTGCGATGGCATCATCGACGTATTGCAAAGCGTTGGCCAACGTGAAGGACAGCTCTTGGGCCGCCGTTGACCCGGCTTCCCTGATGTGGTAACCGGAGATGCTTATGGTGTTCCATCGCGGGACGTGTTCAGCGCAATGTTCGAAGATGTCGCTGATCAATCGCATGCTCGGTTGTGGTGGGAAGATGTACGTCCCACGTGCAATGTACTCCTTCAGGATGTCATTTTGGATGGTGCCTGAAATGGCGTCGGCAGGCACACCTTGTTCTTCGGCAACGACGATGTACATGGCGAGGAGAACGATGGCCGGCGCGTTGATCGTCATCGACGTGGACACCTTGTCCAGTGGAATCTCGTGCAACAACTCCCTCATATCTTCAAGGGTTGAAATTGAGACACCGACCCGTCCCACTTCGCCCATGGACAGCGGGTCGTCAGCATCCAAGCCGAGCTGCGTCGGGAGATCAAAAGCCACAGAGAGACCTTTTTGTCCGCGATCTAGGAGAAGACGGAACCGTTCGTTGGTGGCCGATGCAGATGAAAAACCAGCATATTGCCGCATGGTCCAACGTCGCTGCGTGTACATCGTACGATGAATGCCTCGGGCATAGGGCGCCATCCCCGGCTCTCCAAGGCCGTGATGATTCTCTGGGACGCTGCTCGCCGTGCTAAAGAGTTCCAACGGAAGACCGCCAAGGGTGTGACCGTTCGGCTCGTCCATGGGCGACAGGGCACCGATGCGCCCCTTGAACCCTCGTCCCTCTCAGTGGTGGACGCCGCCTTTGCCGTGCACGTGACCGTGCGACAATTCGGCATCCTCTGCGGCCCGAACCTCTACGACTTCCACAGAAAACATGAGGCTCTTGCCGGCCAACTGGTGGTTGAAATCCGCCTTGATGGTGTCGTCACCAACTTCAACGATGGAGAAGGGACGAGGACCATCGACCATGTCGGCGACCAACGTCATGCCGACCTCAAGAGGCACCTCGGCTTCAACGGCCGCAAAGTGTTCTCGTGGAAAGGTGGTGACGTTCTCGTCCTGGCGTTCCCCGTACGCGCGCTCTGGTTCAAGCGTGAAGGTGCGGCGTTCGCCGACCTTTGCGCCCATCATCTCTTCCTCAAAACCTGGAATCATTTGGCGGTGTCCCACGAGGAACACCAAGGGGTCACGACCTTCGCTGCTGTCAAAGACCTCTCCTGAATCGGGCAAGGTCCCTGTGTAGTGAACGGTGGCAACGGCGTTGTTCTGAATGGTGTCCATCGTGGTCATCTCCTTGTTTCCAAACGCCGTAGGAAGCGCTGAAGTTCAGCGGCTACCGTGGCTGGAAGGATTCCTTCGGCTTCTTTCTCCTCGATGTATTCGAGGGCGGCCTCGTATGAGATTCGTTCACCCTTGGCCCAAATCTGGCCGAGAAGGTTGGACCGATGTTCCTCAGGGACACCAGGGTCTGCAAGCATGTCCCGAGCGGCGTATTTGTACTCCAGGTACTTTTGCCGGTTGAGTTTCTTGACCTGCTTTTGCCGGCCTCCACCCTTCTTCTCCCGAGATCCACGGCGACGTTGTCCGGTGGTCTTTGCCACAGGTTTGATGGCGATTTGCCGGAACACGTTCTGAGTGCCCGTCGAGGGTGATTCCGGAACCTCGTCCTCTCGTGATGTGACAGGAATTTCTGTGGCCGCTTCAAGAGGGGCAGCGGCGGCGGTCACCGTGCTTGTGGCCTCGGAGATCACCACTGGGGCCTCTGGAGTAGGTGCATTGGCCTTGAGAATGGATTGTGCGGCTGCTTTGTTCTCTTGAGAGAGTCGAGCCAGCCTTTCTCGCTCTGTCTCGACGGGTTCTTTCGGGCCGACGGATTCGGGTGCAGCCGTGGGCACCGTCGATTCAACATCGACCGTCGTGCTGGCCTTGTCTTGGAGCGCTTTCTGAGCTTCTGCGGCCTTGCGCATCAGTTCATCTTGCCCTTGCCCTTGAGGGCCGGAACGTGTGGCTGCCGCCCGTTGTTGTTGAGATTCTGCGTCCCTTGCACGCTTGGCGCTTTCCTCGCGCCTGCGTTGTCGTTCGGCTCCGGCGTTTTGAGCAAATGGGTTCAGTGGTTCGCGACGACGTCCACGACCACCTCGACCTTGCACGATGCTGCCTCAGGAGGTGGCCTGAACGACCGCATAAAAAGGGTTGGCCGAGGAACTCACCAAACGATGGGCGTCGCATCGGTTCGAAGCCCAGGGTCGACCGCAGACTCTCGGAGGGACGTGGTCCTGCCTGCTCCCAATTCCAGCCATCCAAGTTGAGCGATCATCGTACCGTTGTCAATGCAGTACATTCGGGGCGGCGCGTGGCTCGTCCCTTCTCGCTCGTCCGCCATGATGGTGCACATGTCGCGCAAGCGCTGGTTGCAGGCCACGCCACCACCAAGCAACAGTTCGTGCTTTCCGGCATGAGCCATGGCCCGTTCGGCAACCTCCACGCAGGCTGCAAAGGCGTGTTCCTGAAGCGACCAACACACTGCATCAAAGGGCACGCCACGGTTGACGAGGGAGACCGCTGCGGTCATCAAACCGGAAAAGGCCATGTCCATGCCACGCACGGCGTACGGCAGTTCAAGGCCTTCAAGGGAGGCATCAGGGTTGGCTTCGAGGTAAGCCCTGGCATGCTGTTCGATCACTGGACCACCAGGGAATGGATGGCCGAATTTCCGAGCGAATTTGTCGAGCATGTTGCCGATGCCAATGTCAAGCGTCTCACCCAAGACACGGTACCGCCCGTCCAGTCGGGTGATGACTTGGGTGTTCCCGCCAGAGACGTAGAGCAACACAGGATCGTCACAATCGCATTCCGAACGGCCGATTTCGATGTGCGCCACACAATGGTTGACCCCGATGAGCGGAACGTCATGGGCTGCAGCAATCGCCCGCGCAATGCCGGCACCAACCTGGAGGCATGGGCCCATGCCAGGACCCTGTGAATAGGCCACTCCGCCAAGATCGTGAAGTGACAAGTCTTGTTTTTCGAGCAACGTGTTCAACAAATCTGACGCGACATCCCTGTGGTGGTCAGCGGCTTCACGAGGATGGATGCCACCTTCCGTCGGTCGTATGGTGTCAATTGCTGCAGGCAAAGCACGTCCGTCGGACTGAACGGCTCCGAAGGAGAGGGTATGCGCCGTGGACTCTAGCCCCAAGACCCAACCTGCCATGCCCTCCGGTTGTGATGATGATTCATCAACCCTCACCTTCTGGGGTGGTCATGCGTCTGTTGGTCACGACCCAAGGTTTGGTCGTCTCCAAACCTCTGCATGAAGAATCATTAATCATGAATGGAGCAGACATTCTTATTGATAACGGCGTCATTGTAAATGTCCTTCCATCAGGAGAGTTGGTGGATGAGTTCGATGCCCACTCTGAACGAACGACATCCATGAAGGTGCTTGATGTGGGCCAACGGGCCATCGTACCGGGCCTCATTGACGCACACACCCACCTGATTTGGAGAGGGGACAGAAGTGACGAAGTTGGAAAGCGACTCCGTGGTATGTCCTACCATGACATTGCGGCCGAAGGCGGGGGCATTGGTCGGACGGTCCGTTCGACCGTCGATGCGTCATTGATGGATCTGTGTGCCGTTGGATTGGATCGAGCTGCCATCGCACGCCGCTCAGGAACGACGTACTTGGAGGCCAAATCCGGCTATGGCCTCGAAACGAAAACGGAGTTGAACCTCATCCAAGCATCGCATGACGTCGGCGCTGTACGTGGTATGCCGGGCGTTCACTCCACCTGGTTGGGAGCCCACGCCATTCCTGATGGGGACAACGAACAAAGCACCGTCGAACGGCTGCTTTCAGAACAACTCCCGGCCGTGCTTGATCAGGGACTTGCGAAGAGCGCGGACGTGTTTTGTGAACCGGGTTGGTTCTCTGTGGAGTCCACAGAGCGGATCATGAAATACGCCATGGGAGCGGGTCTTTCTGGACGACTTCACGTCGATGAATTCGTGGATGGGGGCGGAGGTGAACTTGCTGCATCCCTCGGCGTGGTTACCGCAGACCATGCCCTGCAAACAAACGGGGCAGCGAGAAAATCCATGGCCGACGCGGGGGTCATCACAGGATTCCTCCCCGGAACGCCTCACATGATGAACCTCGACATCCCAGACATCGGTGCAACACCAGGACCATACACCATTGCATCTGACTTCAATCCCAATTGCCCATCGTTGAGCCTTCCATTTGCCGCTTCACTCGCGGTGCATCGGGGTGGCATCACCCCCGAAGCCGCACTTGCCGCCGTGACGACTTCGGCATCGGCAAGCGTCCCACGAGCAGATGGCTTGGAACACGGTCAACTCACCGTTGGCGCTGCTGGTTCCCTGAACGTGTTGAAAGGAACGTCATGGGAAGGATGGTGCCTTTCTCCCGGCCATGATCCCTTCTCCCACACCGTGGTGGACGGATACCTGACGACACATGAAAATGCATTTCATGTCGCTCCATCGGTTTCTCATGCATAAGGTGTTTCAACATGGCTAAAGTAGACGTCAAGAGGGGTTGGTTCGAGACTGTCATTTGCTCTGCTCGCCGAGGTCAGGACGCCAGGTTGCGACGCTCGCTTGAAGCTCGAGCAGCGTACAAACGTCGTCAAGACGGTTGCCTTGCTTCGTGGGTTTCCCGATCCCATGACGGACAACCGATGTTCCTCGTGCAGAGTTGGTTTGTTGACGAACAAGCCTGGCGCTCCATCGCCACGTCAATGGAGGAAAAACTCGGTGAAAGGGACGCATTTGAGCATCTCTTGTCTGGGCCACCGCTGGTCGGCGCGTTTGAGGGTCCAATCCTCTCTCAAACCAATGACGGTAACGACGCATAAGGTGGATTATGCGCGAATTCCAAGGGAGCCGCCAGCATACGCCGTACGAGAACTGAGCGTTCATGTCCGCAGCACGTCGGTTTCGGACCAGCTCCACGCGGCTCGTTCCAATTTTTTGCAATTTTCCCCACAGAGGTGGGGCCAAACGAGGAAGAATGGTCTATTTTTGCTCAGAACTTCTTTGAACGGTGCGCCTGACCCAAATTCATGACCGACGGCTTCATCCAAGGCTTCTGCCTCAAGTGCAAAACCTACGGTCCGATCAAAGACGGCAAGGAAGTCAAGATGGCCAACGGCAGGGTTCGAATGGCCGGTCGCTGCTCACAAGATGGGTGCACCGGGAAGATTTCCAAAATCATCCGCTGAACACGCACCGATGTGGATAAATAGACCCCTGCAGTCGGTTGCCTTGCGAGGGCTCGTGGTCTAGGGGTTATGACGTCGCCTTGACATGGCGAAGATCGCCAGTTCGATTCTGGCCGAGCCCACCTCGCTTCACTCAAGCATAGTGAAAACTGGAGAATACTCGCTCCAAATGCTTCTGATGTAAAGAACTCTGATTCGACCTCTCTTCAATCTTCAAGGAGTTCCTCGGGCTGAGGCAATTCTTCGAGGAAGGCCTGTGGGTCGTCCAACTTGGCCAACGGTTCATCCTCTTCCTCAAAGGAAAAATCAGTGTTCCCACCTTCCCACGATCGAATGTCTTCGCTCTCTTCGAAGGATTCGTTGACGGTCCCTGATTCTCCTGACAAGGAGTAGTGGCCAGGGTCAATTTCGCGGGACGGGGCCGGTTGAGTTGGCGGTTCTCGCTCCTCCATGTAGGAGCCCGCATGGAAGGTCGAGCATTCGGGGCACCGGATGACGCCCTTGGAAGACAAACAGCCACAGACCGGACAAAAGGAGGAACCCTTCAGGCCGTCGAGAGGATCGGCCATGCAATGTTCACTCCAGGAACATCGTGTCTTGGTCGCCGGTGATCTCTTCGCCGGTTTCCTCGTCCTCGATGGTCACGGTGCCGGCTTCGTCATCAAAAGCGATGATTTTGCCATAGTATTCCTCGCCATCGACGACCACACCTGCATCGTCACCCACGTCAATGTCGTCTTCTTCCTCATCGTCGTCGTAGTCCTCGTCGTCGTCGTCGTAGTCCTCATCGTCGTCGTCGTAGTCCTCATCGTCGTCGTCGTAGTCCTCATCGTCGTCGTCGTCCTCGTCGTCGTCCTCGTCGTCGTCCTCGTCGTCGTCGGCCATCTCGGCGTGGACCTCTTCGTGGTCCTGCTCGAGTTGCTTCATGGTCTTGGCACGGGTCCGCCATCCTGGGACGATCACATAGTGCATCGTAAGGGACACCAAGAGGCCAATGATCGAGAAGCCGAGGCCAAGGTACGCATCAGGGTAGAACCCTTTCGGCATGGATTTCAGGCCGCCATCTCCATCAGACACACCAGAAAGTGGTGTCAATGAATTCCGGCATTTTCCTTCTTGTACCGATGGTGCACACGGGTAAACGTCTCCTGCGAAGTACGTCTCTCCTGTCACGCCATCGTAGTACGAATCACCGAAATTCGAGATGTGTTCGTCCGTCATCTCGAGGGCGACGCTCCCTCCTTCACCGTTGACAGGACCAATCAACCCGTTGACGAGGAGGAGGACGAGGATGAGTCCAAATCCGGCATGGATCAGCGGCCAAAAGACATCGTTCCAACGCTTCGACATCATCGATTTCTGCATGGGTGAGGGGAAGGTCTTGGCTGGAGCGACAACAGGTTCAACCAATCCATCGTAGTTTTCGATGGCCTGAACAAACTCGATCATGTCGATGCTTCCATCGTTGTCCGCATCGATGTGCTGAACGATGGCCAAGATGTCGAGTTCGGTAAAGGTCACACCGGTGAAGGTGCCAATCGCTTCGCTCAATTCTTCATGAGTGATGCTTTGAGAACCGTCGGTATCGACCTCGTGGAACATCTGTGTGACGTCCAAGTCTTCCAGTGCATCAAGCAGCGCCCCAAAGGGATCTTCTCTGTCTTCGACGGTGTCCATATCGTCGTCGTCTTCGAGCTCTTCGTCGTCCTCATCAGTGATGGAATCCTCCGATGCTGCGACGGCTTCATCAGCATCGGTTTCGTCCATTCCATCCTCAACTTCGACGTCCTCCTCATCGGCGACGTCCGCTTCATCTTCGGTTTCGACTGCATCTTCACTGACGACGTCCGCTTCATCTTCGGTTTCGACCTCGTCTTCATCGGATTCGTCCGCTTCATCCTCGGATTCGACGGCCGTCACTTCGGCATCCTCCACGGCCTCGTCATCGTCGACGGTCGGAGCCTCATCGCTGTCGGTGGGCTCATCCTCTGAAAGCAAGATGGCTTCGAGCTCACCGAGGTCAATGCTGCCGTCGCCGTTTTCATCGATGGTTTCCACAAGTCGGTCCACTTCAGATGGCGGGAGGGCGGCGAGGTTCAGTGCCAGGAGACCGTCTTTGAGCTCCTGTGCATCGATGACATTGTCGTTGTTGACGTCAAACCGACCAAAGATGTCTTTGGTTGACATGCCGTTGTCGTTCATCCACGTACGGAGGACGTCGACCACGTCGTCGGAAACAAAGACGACACCGCAGGATGTGCAAGAGCGAGGTTGGTGATCGAACAATTCACCGCACGCACCACATTCCCAGCGCTGCTCTTCACCTGCCAAACGAACGTTGCATTCCGGGCAAACTTCCGAATTCAGGGGGATGATGGCTTGACAAGCACCGCACGCGGCCATTTGCGTTTTGTCGTCGGTCATGGAGAAGCCCCTTTGCGGGTTATCACGGAACGATATAATCATTCATGGGGCGGACCACCGCAAATCAGGGTTGCAGGCATGGGAGAGAACGCTCGGCCGAAACTTGGTCCCTTGCCGGCCATTTTGGAAGCGCTCGAGGGTTCTGTTGCTGAAGAAGGGGGCACATCCCGGCTTCGCGTCATCACCCGGCACCCAGACCGTTGGCAGACCATCAAACCCAATGGGTGGTCAGTGGACGTGATATGGTGTTCTCCTCGGCCCGGCAACGGCAGGTTGCCCTATGATGCTCAAGCCGTCATTGCAGAACTTGTGACCAACGAAACCAAGGCCACAGCGTTCATTGTGGATGTCTTGGACATCAACGGACCGACGACCGACGACGTGTCCACCTGGCTGCTGTCCATCGACGATTGTGCGAACATGCACGACGTCCCGGTGTACCTCCCCGTTGATGCGACCATCCATACGGAGCAACAAGTTGCACGATGGGCAACGATCGCCCCTGTTCTTTCCGTCAATGCAACGGTGTCCACCATCGCGCAGGAACCCACGTTGTCAACGACACGTGAACAGGTGAAACGCGAAACCTTGGCGGAATCGGTTGGCCATGAGCCCACGGATGGTCTACGGCATCTCGCCCGACTCCCTGATGGATTTTCAGTCGATGCACTTCGGCGCCGAATCATGCAATGGCGCCGAATGGGATTTGACGTGTCCGACCTTGAAGTCGCATTGTTACAGGACCCTCAAGAACGTGAACACTGTTACAGGCGGGTGGAAAGCGACGTGCGCCGGGCCATTGACCTCGACCGGCTCCTGACGCAAATGCAGCATGAACTGCATCCAGCGCACGTGGAGCGTGACCGTTTCAGGTTGCGACAATTGACTGGATTGGACGCCATCAAGCAATCCATTGTTGGCGAATGATTGGACAGAGCACCTGAATGAGGCAGCATTCCAACCACCAACGCCCCAACCCAGGATCAGCGACGGCTTCAATCGTTGAGCACGTCATCGTCCATGGCCATGGATCGGATGCAATTCCGACAACATCGCGTGCCATGAACCGGCGTTCAAGGCTTCAATCAGGAGTTTTAGATCTGGAGCGGTGGACCGGTCTGTGGTCAACGGAGGTACAAGGTTCCGGACAAGGCCATGCAACGAAGCCACGGACTCAGCCATTGGCAAATCCAAGTCTTCCGAAGCTTCAGCGGCGATCAACAATTCAGCGGCCAGCACCTCAACAAAGCGTTGGATGGCGTTCAACAAATTCATGCACGCCGTTGCGCCCATGGAAACGTGATCTTCCTGGCCACCGGACGTGACCGTGCTGAAGGCCGACCTTGGGCCGGCATGACCGTGCAATTCTGCAAGGGATGCGCCTGCGACGTAATGGACGATCATCAGGCCTGATTCAAGCCCGGATTGACGCGCCAAGAATGGGCGGCCGCCTGAACGGGCCGGGTCCAACATCTGATCCATCCTTCGCTCGCTCATGGATGCCTGTTCAAACAAGGCCAACGTCATGGCGTCGGCCGTTTGACCGAGAATTTCACCATGGAAATTGCCCTGACTCACGATTTCATGTGGACCGGGGTTGGAGGGGTTTGGGAAGACAAGAGGATTGTCCGTCACCGCATTCAACTCGATGGACAGGACGTCGGACAGCGATTTGGCGCGTTCATAGGTGACGCCATGCACCTGAGGTGAACAACGGAAGGAATAGGCGTCTTGGACACGATCGCAATCCTCGTGGTCGGCGAGGTTTGGTGAACCATGCATCAAGCGCATGACACGTGCAGCCACGTGCATTTGGCCTACGTGTGGGCGCACGGCATGGACCTGCGGCTCAAAGGGACGCGTCGTACAACGTCGTGCTTCAAGCGACATGCACAGGATCATGTCCGCCATTGGCAGAAGGTGGTGGAGCGATTCTGAGGCGACCGCCAGGAGGGCGGTCATCTGGCTTGTTCCGTTGATCAGCGACAAGCCATCCTTTGCACGAAGTTTGCAAGGCACGAGGCCGCATTCGACCAATGCATCCTTGGCCGGCACCACGTTGTCGTTGAATCGAACTTCGCCTTCACCGATGAGGGCCAAAGCGACGTGGGACAAAGGTGCCAAATCTCCCGATGCTCCGAGGCTACCAAGCCGGGGGACAACGGGCGTGATGCCATGGTTGAGAAAGGCGACGAGCTGAAGCAGCGGATCTTCATGAACACCAGAATGCCCTGCAAGCAAGGAATTCAACCGCACCACCATCATGGCGCGCACGTGCATGTCTTCCATGGGCTCACCGACGGCGGTGGCGTGTGAACGAATCAGGTTGAGTTGAAGCCGTTCGAGATCTGACGCGTCGATGGTGGTGTTGACAAGCGCCCCAAAACCGGTGTTGATCCCGTAAACCGTCTCACCACGTTCAATGATGCCTTCCACCGTTGCACGAGCCACGCGGACCCGTTCAAGCGCATCCGGTGCACACTCCACCGTGGCCCGTGATTGCGCGATGGCAACCACCGCTTCTGCCGTGAGGTTGCGGCCGTCAAGGAGGACCGTTCTCATTCCATGCCCTCCATCATTCGATCGAGGATGTCCGCGTCAACAAGGGTCGGTAGCGTGACCTCGAGGTCAGATTGTCGGTCCATCGCACGAGAAATTGCATCGATGGCGCCAGGATTTCTCGCCCATGCTCGTCTGGCCACACCGTTTTCCACGTCCCATTGAAGCATGGACTGAGCCCGACGTTCTGCGTCGTCGGAGCCGTCGAGCAGCAAACCAAATCCGCCGTTCATGACCTCCCCCCAGCCAACGCCGCCGCCGTTGTGGATGCTGACCCACGTGGCACCACGGAAGGCATCTCCGAGGACGTTCTGGACCGCCATGTCAGCCGTGAAACTCGAACCGTCCCTGATGTTGGCGGTTTCCCTGTAGGGGCTGTCGGTGCCAGACACATCGTGATGGTCACGCCCCAGTACAACGGGGCCTTGCAGACGACCGTCCCGGACCGCCCGGTTCATTTCGGTCGCGATGGCCGTCCGACCAACGGCGTCGGCGTAGAGGATGCGGGCGCGGCTGCCAACGGCCATGTTGTGGCCATCGGCTGCCTCAATCCATCGAAGGTTGTCCAACAATTGCTGACGGATCGTCTCCGGTGCATCATCGAGCATCGACTGGATGACTTCCGCCGCAATGCGATCGGTCGCGACCAGGTCTTCGTCTGCGCCAGATGTGCAAACCCAACGGTACGGCCCAAACCCGAAATCAAAACACATTGGCCCCATGATGTCCTCGACGTAGGAAGGGTATCGGAAACCACCGTTTCCGTCGTCCAAGTTGGCCCCGGCACGTGAGGCCTCCAAGAGGAACGCGTTTCCATAATCCCAGAAGTACATCCCACGTTCCGACATGACGTCGATGGCGTCGGCATGACGGACCAACGTGGATTGAATTTCTTCCCGGAAGGTGTCAGGGTCCTCTGCCATGAGGGCCATGGCTTCAGCATAGGGTCGACCGACAGGACAGTATCCGCCACCAAACGGGTTGTGCAGGCTGGTTTGGTCGCTTCCAAGGTCAATGTTGACCTTGCGTTCAATCAAGCGTTCCCAGACGTCGACGATGTTGCCCACGTAGCCGATGGAGACCCCCACGCCTGCATCGCGGGATGCCACAAGACGGTCGATGGCCACGTCAAGGTCGTCGTGGACTTCGCTGAGCCATCCTTGCTCATGCCGCTTGTGTGCGGCGTGTGGATTCACTTCACAAATCAAGCAAGCCGCTCCCGTGATGACCGCTGCCTTGGCCTGCGCACCGGACATGCCGCCCAGTCCGCTGGTGACGAAGGTCACGCCGCTCAAGTCCTGTTCTGGGTCCAGGCCAAGATGCAGCCGTGCGGCATTGAGCAGCGTGATGGTGGTGCCATGAACGATGCCCTGTGGACCGATGTACATGTACGAGCCAGCGGTCATTTGGCCGTATTGCGTCACCCCAAGGGCGTTCATGAGGGCGAAATCCTCTGGTGAGGAATGGTTTGGGATGACCATGCCGTTGGTGACCACCACCCGAGGGCCGGACGGTGATGAGGGAAACAGCCCGAGCGGGTGACCTGAATACATCGGCAAACATTGCTCATCCGTCATCACCGCGAGGTAGCGCATGGCCAGCCTGTATTGCGCCCAATTTTGGAACACGGAGCCGTTTCCTCCGTACGTGATGAGTTCGTGAGGGAATTGAGCGACCGCTGGATCGAGGTTGTTCATGATCATCAGCATAATGGCCGCTGCGTGTGGGGTCTTGGCGGGGTATGCATCGAGGGGGTAGGCCTTCATCGGCACTGCCGTTGGTCGGTAGCGGTGCATGATGATTCGACCATAGCGGTCGAGTTCCTGAAGAAATTCTTCTGCGACGACGTCGTGATGGCTTGCCGGGAGGTACCGGAGGGCATTTTCGAGCGCCAACCGGCGCTGTTGTGCCGACAACGGCGCTGGCCGGTCGGGTGCATGGTCCACGGTAGGGTCGAGCGCGACCTTGGGTGGAACGTGCTTGGGGATGCCTTCGAGGATGGACGCCTTCAGCGCGGCATGAAGGTCGCCCATGCCTCCTCCTTTGACTCCCGACCTTTGTGGTTTGTCCATCCCAACCGATGTGCTGAGACTTGAAATACGACCATGGGAGCCTCACCTCATGGAGGAGCAACCCGGCCTAAACAGGGTCGGCACAGGCGCGTTGCTCGGTTCTACGGTGGCCGTGTCCATCGTTGCCATTTTTCTTGCCATGATCGCTTCACCCCTGGTGGAGAACGCGACCGACAACAACGGGACCTCTGCCCTTCGGGTTCCCGTGTGGGAACGTGCTGGACTTCCATACGACGTCACCTCTGACTTTGGCAGCGTGCTTGAACCTGGACCCTACGGTCCACTGGCCACGCAAAATGAGTGGAATTCGACCCACGTGTTCGTGGAGTACGAATTGCCGATATCCGAAGGCGGGGCGGCAGCGACAGGTCCAGTCATTTCACTGGCGTATTGGCGACCTGACGTTCCTGAAGGCGTTCAGGTTCCGGTCATCGCTGAATTTGGACCGTATTTCCAAGAACCAAGCGTGGAAACGCCAACCATCGAAGTGCCCGGGTCTTGGCTTGGACAGATGGTCGTTGACCAACTGCTGCCCCACGGCTACGCATTCGCCCAAGTGTCGGTGACCGGAACGGGGCGCTCAAACCACTGCATGGACCTCATGGGCTTCGCCGAACAAGAGGGTGTGAACGCGGCCGTGACGTGGCTCGGTGAACAAAATTGGTCCAACGGAGCGGTTGCGATGATTGGGAAATCCTACGACGGCAGCACGCCGTGGCAGGCGGCCATGTACGGCAATGAAGCGCTGAAGACCATCGTGCCCATATCTGGACTCATCGGCGTCAAGGAATTGATGTGGAGGAACGGTTCTGCTGAAGCGCGTGCTCCAATCATGCACAACGGCGTCTACGGTTCCTACGGCATTGATGGCGACGAGGAAGATTACCAAAACATCTGTCCAGATTACCTGATTGGACCCGGGACCGGTGTGGCTGCGTGGATGTTCGGTTCAGAAGTGGTCGGCGATTACTGGGCCGAACGGTACTTCTTGGATCGCGTCATCGAGAATTACCAAGGCAGCGTCTACCTGATCCAAGGCATGCACGATTGGAACGTTGACCCGCACATGGCCGTTCCCACCATGAACCGTCTCATCGATGCCGGCATCGAAGCACGTGGTCTCTTTGGTCAATGGGACCACGATTACCCGGACCGGCCCGTTCAGCTTGACGATCGGAGTGAACTGGGTGGCTGGGGCGGTGAAGCCTTCCCAGAGATGGTTCGGTACGATTGGATGCAGGACCTTCACGAATGGTTTGACTATTATCTGAAGGACATTGGACCACAGCCGGGTCAATGGATTGAGGTCCAGTCAAACCACGGGCAGTGGCGGTTGGAAGAGCGGTATCCACCGGCGGACACCACCGAGATGGTGATGAAACTCGGGGATGAACTCAGCCTCGAAGGCGGGGGCTTGACCGTGTTGCCGGACACCAACACAGGGCCCACCTGGACGAGTGAACCGCTGTCGGAACCGATTCAAATCGTCGGCACACCTCGACTTCACGTTGAAGTTCGGACGGCCACCGTTGGCGGGCAATTGTACGCCTTGCTTGAATCCTGCAATGAAAGCACTTGCCTCCACGTTGGTCACGCCATCATGGACCTTCGATACCATGCCGGTGGTGACGACATCCAAACGTGGGTGGCGCCTTTGGGAACCATCACTGCATTGATGGAATTCATGCCCCTTGATGCGGATGTCCCAGCAGGTCACACCCTCAGGCTCAGTCTGACGTCCACCGGACTTGATTACCTGCCCGCCTCCACTTCGACCGTCGTGACGGTGTTGGAGGGCGAAGGAAGCACGTTGCAACTGGACCTCGTGGACCTTGACGACCGCCGGCTCTTTGACCCACCCACCTGCCTGCATGAGCGGTGTTTGGGCGCGTTGGCCTGAATCATTCTTCGGCGGTTGCCTCGGCCCTGGATTCACCTTCGAAGCTCACTTCGATCCATTTGCTGGTCGGCGTGTTGGACACCGCGGCCGTTGAGTCCAACGGGACCAACACGTTTGCTTCAGGGAAGTAACTGGCCAAGTTTCCTCGAGGAATCGCATAGGGAATCAGAAGCCAGTCGCTCGCATGGCGTTCCCCGTCGCTCCAATGGCTGATCAGGTTCACCTTGTGGCCCGTTTTCCATCCGCGCTCTGCCATTTCTTCGGCATTCATGAACACCACACGCCGGTTGCCTTTGACGCCTCGGTATCGGTCTTCGAGTCCATAGATGGTCGTGTTGTATTGGTCGTGAGAACGGAGGGTCATCATGACGTGGCTTCCGCCGTGTTTTGGTGTCAAATCTGGTAGGCCGTGAAGTGAGAAATTAGCTCGTCCGGAAGGGGTGTTGAAACGCAATTCATCACGGGGGGGATTCGGCAATTCAAACCCGTTGGGTTCACGAACGCGAACGTTGTATGCGTCAAAACCTGGGATTGAGGCTTCAATCATGGATCGAATGGCATCGTAGTCTTCTGCCATGCTTCTCCAAGCCACGTCGTCTTCGCCGAAGGTTCGGGCCGCAAGTTCTGCGACGATCCACGGTTCGGAGCGGAGGTCCTTCGACGCGGGCATCAGCCTGCCTTGAGACCGATGAACGATGCCCATGGAATTCTCGACGGTCACAAACTGAACCTTCCCGGACTGGAGGTCTTCTTCCGTACGACCAAGGCAAGGCAGGACGAGGACGTCGCCATTTGTAGGAAGCATGTGGGAACGGTTGGGCTTCGTGGACACGTGGATGACCAAAGGCACCTGTTCGATGGCGGCTGCCGTACGATCGGTGTCTGGCGCTGCGGAAACGAGGTTCCCCCCCATGGCCATCAACACGTCAACCTCGCTCCTTTCCATGGCGCGGATGGCGTTGACGACGTCGTACCCATGCTCCCGAGGCATGGTGACTCCGGTGCCTTCTTGCATCCGATCGAGGAAGGCGTCTGTTGGAGCCTCCCAAATGCCAACCGTTCGATCGCCTTGGACGTTGGAATGGCCACGCACTGGACAAAAGCCTGCACCTGGCCGACCCACATGGCCTCCAAGAAGCAGGAGGTTGACCACCTCTTGAATGACTGCAACCCCGTTCCTGTGTTGCGTCAAACCCATCGCCCAGCACGCGATGGTTGCATGGCTCGCAATGAGCATCGATGCGGCCAGTTCAATCTGTTCTTTGGCCAAGCCGGTATCCTGCAGAACGGTGTCCCAATCAAGGTCTTGCCGAGCATTGGCCAACGCATCAAAACCGGAGGTGTGCTCGTCCACAAACGAAGTTGCAACGGCACCGGCCTCGATGGCCAAGTGTTGCAAGGCGTGCAAAAGTGCAGCGTCGCTTCCGATGCGAACGGGAAGGTGCAGGTCGGCGAGCTGGTCGTCGAACAAATCCAACCGCATGTAATCCTGAGGATGCTTGAACCGCTCAAGACCCGCTTCGGGCAATGGATTGACGTGAATGATGCGTGCACCGGCCCGCTTCGCATCCCTCAAAGACGTCAGCATGCGTGGGTGATTGGTCCCAGGATTTTGTCCAATGACCACGATCACGTCGGCCTTTGGGAAGTCCGACAATCGGACCGTCCCTTTCCCGATACCGATGGTCGAGCCAAGCGCTTTCCCACTGGACTCATGGCACATGTTCGAACAGTCAGGGAGGTTGTTCGTGCCAAGCCTGCGCACCAACAATTGGTACAAGAATGCGGCTTCGTTGCTGGTTCGGCCGGAGGTGTAGAAGACCGCTCGGTTTGGATCTTCGACCGCTTGAAGACGCTCAGAGGCCATGCTGAGGGCATCATCCCAGGAGATGGATTGGAAACGATCCTCACCAGATTTCCGAACGACCGGATGCGTGAAACGACCGAGGCCACCAAGTTCGTAATCGCTCATCCCGGCCCACTCGGAGATTGATTTTGAGGCAAAAACCTCCGGTGTGAACCTGGCTGACATCGCTTCTTCAGCCACAGCTTTTGCACCGTTTTCGCAAAACTCGAATCCTGAACGGTGTTCAGGGTCCGGCCAAGCGCATCCCGGGCAATCGAATCCATCTTGTTGGTTGACGGTTCTGAGGGTTTTCCACGTCTTGCGGACACCCATACGGCGAACGCCGTGCTTTGCGCTGGAAAGGACCGCGGGAATACCGGCCGCGCGGGTTTTTGGAGCCGACACGCGCAAGCGGGCGTCGTCCTTCGGCGTCCGTCCGGACCTGTTCTCCATGACGTTCGCCGTGCCTGCTGGGATTCAAGCCTTTGCGACCATGTCCGTCCATGGACCGACAAATTGTGGGTTATCGCCAAGCGCGAATCCCATGACCAAGACGCCGTGGTCGCGTGCAAGTTTGGCGGCTTGATTCGACATCGCGCCAACACAAGCCACCTGCGGCAAACCGAGACGGACGACTTTGGCCATCAGGTCCCAACCGCAACGGCCTGACAAGAGGAGGACGGACGGTGGAGCCGATGCGTGGTGGTGGATCCACTTGCCTGCAACCTTGTCGACGGCCGTGTGGCGGCCGATGTCCTCGGCCAGCAGCATCGTACCGTCCGCTGCCAGCAATGCAGCAGCATGCACACCGCCCGTGGATTGGAACAGGGGCTGTTGACTTCGGAGCCCCCAAAGCCGTTCAACGATGGTGTCGTGGTGCATGCACGCTCCACCGGCCAAGCTTGACCCGGCAGGAGGTGACGTCAATCGTTCACCGCACCCGCCGCATGAAGGAAGGATCAACCTTGATTCGTTCACAGGCCCCCATTGTTCGGCTCCGATGAGGTGGGCCGTGAGACCCAATTCATCGTCGCCGAGTTCGACGCGCGGGGTGACGCCCACACCGTCCCACCACCCTTCAGAGAGGGCAAAACCAAGGGCGAAATCACGGAGATCAGAAGGCGTAGCGAGCACGCTGATGCGATGACCTTCTTCGGTCGTCAGCGAGACATGGGCTTCTTCAGCGAAAACATCGACAGCTGGTGTGAAGCCAAGGCCCTCACGACGCAGGACAGGGCCACGCTCAGAAGGATTCACGCTTCGTCCTCCGTGCCGATGTCGAAAAACTCGAATTGCACGTTCACCAATTCGTTGGATGACGTTGCGGCAGCATATGCCTTGAGCGGTTCTTGGTTCAATTCGAGGAAGCGGCCACCCCACCGGACGCACCCCAGAACCTCCCGTGCTTGATCGTCATGTCCGGCCAGCACCAAGGTGGCCGCCAATGCTTCAACGGTCGACAAGCGCCCTGGTTTCCCCCAGTTCACGGGGTTGGCCGCGAGCAACAAAGGAAGCATTCGGTGGGTCAGCCTCGTCTTGCGGTCAATCGAAGCCACAGACCCGTCGATTTGTGCCCAGCTGCAATCGAGGGCGACGAGGGCGCCTGACTCGAGCAGATGGTGGTCTTCGGGACCGAAGACCTTCCCGCACAAAGGGTCGAGGAGAACACCTCGCCGTGGGACTTTTCTGAGGTCCTTATGCAACACGACGTCGCCTCGTTTTGAGGCTCGAACGGCCGTGTTTTTCTTTGGGTCGTCCTGAGCCAGCCAAATCGCATGGACGGCAACGGGTTTCACGACGTCACCGTGCCCCGTTCAGGTAGTCTCCGAGGGTGAAGCCGCCGCCGCCTCCAGAACCGATTTGACGGTGCTCTTCGGGCGTGTATTCCTCCATCAGGTCAATGCCCAACACGCGCTCGAATTTCGAAATCACGGCATCCGTCGGACGGCGGCCTGATTCGCTGGACTTAACGACGTTCACCTTCTCGGACATTTTTCGCGCCAGTTCTTCTTGGCTCCAACCCTTGCTCGCTCGTTCCTTGCGGATGCGCTGGCCAAAGTCCTGGGCCAATTCTCGCTCGGTTCGACGCATCAGACCCCGATTCGTCGCCTTTCGAGGCGCTGCGGCACGGCGTGAGGCTTGAGCGAGGCCAGGGGCCACTTGTCGATCACCGACGCCAAGACGCTCTGCACAGCGGTGGCATGCGGAGACCATGGCACGGCCCATGGGCACCGTGCGTGTTCCGACGTTCATCGCCCCACAAACTTCGCACTCACCCATGCTAGGTCCACGTCAAGGGGGGCCTTACGGCTTCCGGCTCAACATTTCGGATTTTTATACCGTGGGACAAGTCCAACATCATGTCCGAAGTGGATGCAAGCCCCCGAGGGGACGTGACTAAGTCGGACGAACTCGTTGAGATGGAGCGAAACATCCGTCGACTTCAGGAACAAGCGAAGGACCTCAACCAAGCGAGGCATGCTTTGGAGGGCGAGGTTCGTTCCTTGCGCAAAAAAGCCACCCGGTTGGAAGATGAAATCGCTCACCTGAAAAGCCCTCCAATGATCATTGGTACCCTTCAGGACATGCTTGGCCCACGTACGGCCATCGTGAAGTCCTCCAACGGGACCGTGTTCCAAGTGGCCGTGAACGAACGGTTGTCTGCGGACAAGCTCCGTCCAGGCGCTCGTGTGGCGATGAACCAAGACAGTCTCGCCATCATTGAGCTGCTTCATGACGCGTGGGACCCAATGGTCAGTGGCGCAGAGATGATCGAGGCACCTGACATCTCGTACAGCGATGTGGCAGGGCTCGAGGAAGAAATCACCTTGGTCAAAGAAGCCGTTGAACTTCCTCTCAAGAATCCCGGCCTGTTCACAAAGGTCGGTGTCACGCCACCCAAGGGCGTGTTGCTTGTCGGCCCACCCGGTTGTGGGAAGACCTTGTTGGCCAAGGCGGTGGCGAACTCAACCGAAGCGACCTTCATTCGCATGGTCGGCAGCGAATTGGCTCAGAAATACATCGGAGAAGGTGGGAGGTTGGTGCGTGAACTCTTTGCCCTTGCCAAGGAAAAGGCACCGAGCATCATTTTCCTCGATGAGATCGACGCCATCGGGGCCAAGAGGCTCGACGGTTCCACGAGCGGAGACCGTGAAGTTCAGCGTACGTTGATGCAATTGCTGGCAGAATTGGACGGGTTTGACCAACTTGATGACGTGAAGATCATCGCTGCAACAAACCGCCCGGACATCCTTGACGATGCACTCCTCCGCCCAGGCAGGTTCGATCGGGTCATCGAAATTGGACTGCCGAAGGACGAAGGCCGCAAGGCGATCCTCGATCTGCATCTGTCGTCGATGACGACACGACGTGTGGACGTGGGTGCCATCGTCGGTTCAACCAAGGGATTCTCCGGGGCCGAACTCGCAGCAACATGCGTCGAAGCTGGAATGATCGCCATTCGAGACAAGCGAACGCAGGTTCGGCAATCCGATCTGAAGGAAGCGGTTGCAAAGATTGCAGAGAAGCGCGCCCATGCCGGGAACCGGAACGACCCAACGCGACTGTACGCTTGAAGCGGCGAACGTTCAAGGACGGGTCCATCAGACCTCACCCGCATGAACGCCATCGTTGAGTGTGTGCCGAACATCTCGGAAGGCAGGGACAGCGGACTTATCGAGGCGGTCGTAGCCGCGGCCCACGTCGATGGTTGCACGGTCCTGAGCGTTGAACCGGATTCGGATTACAACCGCACCGTGATCACGTTGGCCGGACGACCCGAGGCTGTCGCAGAGGCCGCACGTGCTTTGAGCATCGAAGCCATCCATCGCATCGACATGCGAACCCACAGTGGAGAACATCCTCGACTCGGTGCCGTTGACGTCTGCCCATTCATACCCATACAGGGCATCACGATGGAGGAATGTGCACGCCTGGCAGCAGACGTTGCAGAGAAGGTGGCCTCTGATACAGGTGCACCTGTGTTCGTGTATGGTGAGGGTGCAAGCCATCCAACGAGGAAGAAATTGTCCAACCTGAGGAAAGGAGAGTACGAGGGATTGGAGGAACGCATGACCGAGGACGGTGCTACGAACCATACCGACACCCGACGACCAGATTTTGGCCCGAAACATTGGACGGAACAAGCGGCGAGGAGCGGAGGTTGCACCTTTGGCGCCAGACCTGTGCTGATCGCCTACAACGTGAACATCCCCGAGCCTGATGCTGCCGTTGCCAAGATGATCGGGACCCTCGTCCGAGGAAGCGGACGTATTGTGGCTCGCCACCATGGCCAGCGGTTGCGCGTCCCAGGCATGTTGGACAGCGTTCAAGGCATGGGCGTGGTCCTTGAGCAGCACGGCATATCGCAGGTGAGCATGAACCTCACCGATGCCAGCACATGCGGTGTCCTGCATGCCTTTGAGACGGTCAAGAGTTTGGCATCCGACCACGGATTGTCCGTGACCGGCAGTGAACTCGTCGGGCTTGTCCCCCTGTCAAGCATGCTCGAAGCAGGACGCTGGTATGCTCCAGATGAAGACGAGGAAGGAGCCTTGGTGCAAGCCGCTGTCGACGGCCTTGGTTTGGATGCATTTGGGCCCTTTGAATCGAAATCACGGATCATCGAATGGGCGCTTCAGGAGGCGATGGGATGACCTGGGCAAACACGACCCTGTCCGATTTTGAAGCGGCCGTGAAATCATCGGATCCCACACCTGGAGGTGGCACCGTTGCGGCCGTGGCGTTGGGCCAAGCGGCGGCGTTGACCGTCATGGTGGCCGATTTGACCCTGGCGTCGGACCGCTGGGCCGAGGCGCACGGGTTGGCCACGGAAGCAAAGGAAGTGGCGGAAGCGGTCCTACCGTTGGCGGCAGCGTTCGCGGATGCGGACTCGACCGCCTTCGATGCGGTCGTGGACGCCTTCAAGTTGCCAAAAAGCACCGACGCTGAGAAAGACGCCAGGAGGACAGCGATTCGACAGGCAACGCTAGGAGCGGCTGAAGTGCCCTTTGAAACCGCTCAGCTTGCGTGCACGCTCTTGCCTCATGTTCTGGCTTTGGCCGAGCACGGAAACAGCAACGCGGCAAGCGATGCAGGTGTTGCATCTTTGATGGCGACCGCAGCGGCAAAAGGAGCCGTGTTCAACGTGATGATCAACCTCAATGCCTTGCCCGAAGACATGGGTCAAGCGATGCGGGCCACGCTTCCTTCCATGGAAGACGAGATTCGACGCATTGGACGAGCGTGCATGGAAGCCGTACGTCAACGCCTGTGATCAACGAACACGCGAGCCGTTTTGAATCGCGTCCGCGACGGTCAACAGGCGCACACAGCCGTTTTCATCGTCCGCTGCAAGCATCATCCCTTCGCTCATCACGCCACGAAGTTTGCGTGGTGCGAGGTTGGCAACGACGATCACTTGCAAGCCAAGCAGGTCTTCGGCCGTGTAGACGTCACGCAACCCTGCGCAAATGGTCCGGCCCTCCTCAGAGCCGTCGTCGAGGCGAACGACCCAAAGCCGGTCTGCATTCGGGTGTTCTTCAACCTCCTTCACGGTCGCCACACGCAATTCTACGGCCAAAAATTGCTCAAAATCTATCGTGCTGATGCCTTCTCGTTCCATGTTCTTCGTCTCCTTTTTCTTTGCACGCCGGCTGCCTTTCACGCCACCAACCTCGGATTGATGGCCATCGCTTTGGTTGGCGGCGACGTGGCCTTCACGTTCGAGGATGGCGCCTAAGTCCAACCGCTCAAAGAGAGGCGTTGGGTCATCGGTCGAGACGGCGATGCTCTCCCGCATGTCCACTGCATCGTCCCAATGCACCTCGCTCACGTCACCCTGATGGCCTTGCATGCTCCATAGACGCTGAGCGGCTGCAGGCAAGAAGGGCTGAATGGTGATCGCAATGCCGCGCAACATGCGCGCTGCGAGAGCAAGCCCTGCAAAGGCCTCGGCTCGGACGGCGGCTGTCGCGTCGGGCTTCAAAGCCACCCACGGTGCGGCCCGTTGAACGACGCCGTTGCCTTGTTGTGCCACGTTCATCACGCCACGCAAGGCTTCCTTGAATCGATGGCGCTCGAGGGAAGCCTCCACGGCTTCGTGTTGAGCATGCCAGGCCTGGACGTCCTTGGACCACGCCTCAGGCCGGTCCCAATCCGAGAGTTCACCAAGGCCTGCTTGTCGCAGCTTCACCGTCAAGGTCAGAACGCGATGAGCGAAGTTCCCAAAGGCAGCGATCAACTCTGTGTTGACCTTCTCGACAAAATCGTCCCACGTGAAATCGGTGTCGTGGTTTTCTGGCATGTTGATGGAAAGGTAATACCGCAAGGTGTCGGGATCGTGATGCTCAAGGAAAGACGGCAGCCACACGGCGTGCTTTCTCGATTTGGAAAACTGCCCTCCGCTCAACATGAGGTATTCCATGGCGGGGAGGTCGTGAGGCAATGCAAGTTCGCCAGGGCCGGGCAAGGAAGGCTGGTCGCGACCCGATGCAGCCATGTTCATGCCCAACACGATGGCAGGCCAAATCACGGTGTGGAAGGGAATGTTGTCCTTCCCGAGGAAGTAGAGGTGGCGCGGGCTGTTTCCGTCATCGTCCACGCACCACCATGCTTTCCAGGCTTCGTCCGCCATGGTGTGCTCCTTGGCATGGCGTTCTGCCCAGATCTGTGCGCAGGTCAGGTACCCCTGCACGGCTTCAAACCACACATAGACGCATTTGCCGTCCCAATCCTCATCCTCGAAAGGAACAGGAATGCCCCACGCAAGGTCCCTCGTCACGGCACGCGGACGTAGACCCATGTCCAGCCATTGTTTGGTCATGGCGCGCACGTTGGATTTCCATCGGCTGGAGGAGGCGCCAGCAAAGGACTCGAGGGTTTCCTGAAAACGGTCCAACCGGTAGAACAGATGCTCCGTGTCCCTGACCTCAATCGTCCGCTCGGGGTTCATTTTGGATCGTGGATTCGACAATTCGACGGATTCGTATGTTGCTCCGCATGCATCGCATTGGTCACCGCGTGCATCCTCCGCTTCACAAGCAGGGCATGTTCCCTCAACGTAGCGGTCTGGAAGGAAGCGACCACCTCCCTCATGCACCTCGAAGAATTGCGGCGTGGATTGACGATCAAACAAACCACTGGCGTCCAACTTGGTCACGTTCAAACGGACACGGTCGGCGTGAGCAGGATCGCTCGTCCGGTTGAAGAGGGCGCCACCAAATTCGACGCCGCGTCGGTCGACGTGCTCAAACCATGCGCAACCGAGATCGGCAAGGGCTTGGGTGTTGATGGCATGGAATCGATCGACGACGTCCTGAGGTGAAATGCCTTCACGTTCTGCGGTCACCGTGATTGGCGTACCGTGCTCATCAGAGCCGGAAACCATGAGCACTCGGCGCCCCTTGGCCCGCTCATACCGGTACTGAATGTCAGGAGGCAGGTAACAACCTGCCACGTGGCCGAGGTGAAGCGGGCCGTTGGCATAAGGCCAAGCCACGCAAATCAGGACGTGGTCCGAGGAAGGCATCCATTCGCGGCTCTTGGCCACATCACTTAGGCCTTCTTGAGCGCTGCAAACTCCGTCATGTTGATGAGCATTGAACCCATGCTAGGGTTGTCTCTGACAGGGGCTCACCACATCATGGTCCTCGAAGCGCTCGCGGCGGCTGGACCCGCCATCAACGCCACCGGAAGCGGAGACGTCCGTCTTCTGACCTTCTACGTGGTCTTGGCCCTTGGGATTTCTTTCCTCTGTTCCATCCTCGAAGCCGTCGTTTTGTCCGTCACCCAAACATGGGTGGCCGTGGAGAAGAACAACGGCACGAAGACCGGGCAACTTTGGGCTGCCCTCAAGGAAGACGACGCCGTTGGACCGTTGACGGCCATCCTGACGCTCAACACCATCTCTCACACCATGGGGGCGGCGGGTGTCGGTTCTCAGGTGCAACTGATTTACGGCGACGGGGCCCTCACGCTCGCCTCAGTCTTGCTGACGTTGGCCATGCTGCTCCTCTCGGAAATCGTGCCAAAAACCATCGGAGCCGCGTATTGGAAGCAACTGGCCAAACCGTGTGGGTCCTTGCTTCGGGTCGTCGTCTGGTCCATGACGGTGCTGATCGTCCCCATCCAGATCCTCAAACGGGTGCTTCCGAAAGGCGAACTCAACCTTGTGTCCCGCGATGACGTTGCCGCCCTTGCCGATTTAGGAGAAGAGCGTGGGGTCCTCAATGAGGACGAAGAAGCGATCATCCACAACCTGCTTCGTCTTCGCGACATCCTTGTTCAGGACGTGATGACACCTCGCACGGTCATGAAAACCGTTCAGTCCGATTCAACCGTGTTGGAAGTCACTGAATCGATGCCTGTCTTACGCTTTTCCCGTATGCCCGTGCTCGGTTCCGACAACGATGATGTCCTCGGTCTCGTGCTCAGGTCTCGCATCCTTCGTGCGTCATCCAACGACGAACATGGGGCAACCATGCACGACCTGATGCAACCCATCACACGAATCCGAATGGAGCAAAGCGTGGAAGAAGCGCTCGACATCTTCCTCGAAAGCAAGCAGCATTTTGCCTTGGTGACCAATGAATTCGGCGGTACGGAAGGAGCCGTCACCCTCGAAGACGTCTTTGAAACCTTGATCGGTGAGGAAATCGTTGACGAACTCGATGAAGTGGAGGACATGCGTGAGTATGCCCGGGAACAAGCGGCCCTTAGCAGCGAGGAATGAAACCCTTCGCGTCCAACCACGCCAGAAGTGCCGCGTCGCGCTCTGAGTGACGCGATGTCCCACTGTGCCGCAACGAGGTCGATTTCCATACATCAATCAAATCTGGAGACACAGCGTTCAACAAAGCGTCCAGGTGAACCGTTCCAAGACGGTGGTCTGGGTCGGCTTGCATGACGAACACGGGAACCTCAGGCCGACCCCAATTGGGAACGTCGACATCACGCAGGGAAGAAATCGAAATCGAAGGATGCATGGTGTTCCAACGTTTCTGCAGTCGGCGAACGATGAACGTGGAAAACACGGGAAGCCAGCGCAATCGTTCCATCAAGATTGGAGAATAACACGTCATGGGTGATTCAAGCAAGAAGGCCCTGATGCTGGCCTTGTGCCTTCCTCGTAACGCTCCAATGGCCACGTACCCTCCGAGAGAATGGCCGTGAAGGATGACCTCTTCCGTCGGCTCCATGCCAAGAGAACCCGTCGAAAGTTGGTCCAACAGATGTTCAAGGCATTCGATGACCGCTTGAGCCGTGAATTCACCTTCATAGGTGGACGATCCGTGCGCAAGCATTTCCAACAGCACCACGTTGAAACCAGCTGTCGCAAGTCCTTCCGTTCTGTTTCGTGCATGCGCCACGCCCGAAGTCCAGCCATGAATGGCCACGACGGTCGGAGCAGGTCCTTCACGACGATTCACGTGGACGTTGAATGGACCATGGGGGCCAACCAGTTCGATGGCTGGCCAAGCATCCGATACCATGGGTTGGGTGGAGCGTGGTGGGCCCTCAAGGATGCGTCGAATCAGCCGCTCGGTGAGCATGCCTCAATCGCTTGATTCCGTCTCGTCTTCAGACGCGTCCTCATCCGTGGATTCGTCCGATGATGCAGCAGCGGCTTCCGCAGCCTCGGCGGCCTCGGCGGCACGCTTGGCAGCCTTGTTGGCGGCCTTCTCCTCGCGTGCTGCTTGACGCTGTGCGAATCGGTCACCCCAATCGCCCATGCTTTCCAAACGGGCACTCCATCCTGCACCGGCTTCGGAAACGGTGGGCACGTGCTTCACCAAGTAGGCGGCAAAGGCACGGTCAAACATGCCCTGGTTCAGGTCGCTGGATTTTTTGAATTGGCGGTCGATGATCAAGAGGGACATCATGAGCACACCGACGGCGAACCAAATGATTCCATTGGTGTCGCCTCCTTGACTCAATTCGCTCATGTTGAGCATGACGAGGCCACCACCAACGAGGAAGAGGAAGCCCACCATGCTGTTGAGGAAAGCGTGAACCTTGTTGGGGGGATTGCCGGTGGCGCTGATGTACTTCGTTCTGGACACGAATTGGCCGACGTTTCGACCAAACCGGACTGGGATCACAAACACGTTGGTGATGTACAGCGCCATGGCGCCGAGGATGGAGGCAGAATTGGCCACGGTGGAGTTGACGAAAACCACGACAAATGCCGCACCGATCAACAATCCATAATTGATGATGAAGTTCGAGAGCGATCCAATGAATCGAGCGGTGGCCGGAGCGATCTCAAATTCACTTGGCAGACCCTTTGGTCGCGCCTTGGGCTTCTTCGCCTTCTTGGCCTTGGCGGCCTTGGCGGGTTGAGCAGCCACCGCTGCGACCGGGACAGCGGCTGGTGCAGCCACCGCTGCGACCGGGACTGCGGCAGGAGCAGCCACGGGCACGGCCGTGGGTGCCGGGGTGGTTGGAGCGGTTGAATTGGCCTTGTCGAGCAGTCCCATGGTGTTCACCTTCAGCTGTACCTTTCGCCAACGCGGCTGTAAAGTTGGAATTCGGGGCTTGCCAAGAAGGCCGTAATGGCCTCGTCAGGCATGTCCTCCAACAATCCGTCGACCATGGCGAAGAACGCCACGCGATCGTCATGCCCTGCCGCCGTTGGGTTCGTCCCGACGCGTTCGTAGAGCGCGAATTCTGGGCTGGTCAGAAACGCGTTGACGGTATCTTCCGGAAGTGCAGTCCCGAGCAAGTTGTCGACGATGTTGACGAAGCTGCTGAACTCGTCCACCACGGATTCAGCGATCTGTGTCGCAACGGGTGCCGCGACAGGTGCAGCAATTGGAGCCGCAACAGGTGGTGCGCCTCGGAGCGACCGGCGTTCTTCCATCAAGGCCCGAAGTTCAGGGCGAAGTGCATCCAACATGGCAGCATCACCGGAGGCCTTGGCGGCTTCGTATTGGGGCTTGAGTTCGCGCAGGCGGTTCTCCACCACCGTAAGTCGGTCTTCCATGGGTGCTGGTCCTGCGATTTCGGCATCCAACAATTCCACCGTTGGAGCCTCACGGACTTCCGCCAAGCGATCGTCATGCATTTGCTTGCGCAAGACGATGATTTCACGATCCAATTCGTGGCCAAACCGGTCTGCATAGCGGTCGAGGAGGGAGCCTGCTTCTTTGTTCGTCAAGCGGTCGATGTGCCCGTAGACTTGCTGCAACGGCTTTTCCGTTCGCTTGGCCCACATCTCAGAATACGCGTCGGAATCGTCCGTGGCGGGTGCTGCAGGTGCAGGTGCCACTGGAGGTGCTTCGGGGGCCGGAAGCGGAGCTGCTGGAGGGAGTTCCGGAAGGGCTGGCGCATCCGGAAGTGGAGCGGGAGGAAGCCCACCGGGAGCAGGCAAGGGAGGAAGTCCGGGGAGGGGAGGGGGAGCAGGCGGGTCTGCTTCTGCGCCCTTGCGTCGTCGACGACCCATGGTGAACCCCACCCCTTCGTCGCACTGTGCCCCTTCAAGGTTCCTCAAGCAAGGGCGGATTTGGGCGCGACCTTCAGACGACCTTTCGCGCCCAGCCTTTGAGCGACAAGAAGACTTCCTCAGCCTCCGAAACTTCGACGACGTCCCCGGTGGAGGCTTCGATGTTCCTTCCGTGGAGACCGAAAACGGTATCGTCCACGGTCATTTCCATACGACGGTCCACGTTTTTGCCGAAGACCACGGCTTCGGTCAATGCATCGTAAGCACCAGGGAGAGCTGGATTGAGCCTGGAAAGGGGCAGCGTGGACACACGCATTCCACATTTTCCATGAAGGCTTGTCGGCCATCGAATCTGCCGACGCGTGTCGATGGTCACCACTTCATCCGTTTCACCCGCCGCTCCGAGCACAATGGATGCATCCGTGGCCACCAAGTCCGCGAAGAGGATCTTCGGACCGTCTTTGAGGACGTTGAAATTGCCTTCCAACAGACGCTCCGCACGGCGCGGGTCAGACAGGGTTTCCGCCAATTTTCGAATGGCTGCAACAGAATGCGGCCCGGAAGTGCGTCCTTCGTGCGCTCGACGTCGTTGCACACCGTCGTGGAGTCGTGTGATGTCATCTTTGGTGGTTTCACCGGTCGTGATGCCTTGCAGGGTTGCCACCGTCGTCGCGACACCCTCTCGAACCCGGCGGCTCCACCCACGCGACTCCGTGTCGTGGTACATGCCAAACCGACCGGCAACGTCCACGCCTTCACCGCGAATGTGCGCCACCAATTCGCGGCGTGCATCTGAATCAAGGTGCACCAATGTTGGATCACGGTAATGCAAGTGAAAGCCTCGGTGACCAGAAAAAGTGACGTGCAGGTGCTCTTCACGGAAGCCGAATTCGGGTTCAAGAAATTCTGACCATAGCGTCCATGCTTGCTCTTGGATCAAGGAAAGCATCCCAGGAAAATCTCGGTCAGAAACGCCTGGGAGGTGGTCGCCGTCCAAGTCGAAAATGAGATCGGCCCCGAGCCATTCCTTGTCGGCCATTTTCGCCTCAAACGGGCGCTTCCAGTATGCGGTGGAGTAGAAACATGAGTGCGTCGGGCGCTGCATTAGGAACGAACGAACGTCTTCCATCCGCGAGAAGGATTGGTGGCGAAGGGGGGCCCCTTCACCGAAGGGAATGAACATCCATTCTCGGCGAGAAAGGCGGGGAGGTTGCCAAAATTCCGCAGAGCGATAGTAGCCGCTGAACCGGTGCGCAACGCTGGCCCAACCGTCCATCGAATAGGATGGCGGTGACGACACCGCTTGAACCCATGCCTCACCGGGCGTAGAAGCGTTCCACCGTTTCTCCAACGACGGTGGAGGTGTCTGCTCCGGTTGCTTCAACGTAGCACGGCCAGCAGACGTAGGTGTTGTTCAGCACCATGGCTGAACCGAAGGTCATCCGCTTGTTGCACATGCTGCAGCGAGGTCCAATTTCACCGTTCGGAGCCTGAGCCAGACGGATGTGGTCGTGGGGCATGGGACGTCCTCGTTTTGTGCTGTGAGGTTCGGGTTTTGAGGCTTCGCTCAGTCCCGCTCCCATTCCGCGCGTTCGCACCAATCCAACAAGTCGAGCGCTACTTCGCAGGATTCGGACACCTCCGGCGCCGGGTGCGTGAGGTAACGCTCGAGAACGGTTCGAGAAGAAGGATCACCGATCGCACCCATGGCTTCCGCAGCCTCATGGCGGACCATCACGTGTTCGTCTTCGTCCTCCAAGCGCTTCCAGAGGGTTGGAAGCGCACGCGCGTTTTGCATTTGTCCAAGGACGTAGGCAAGCTCATGGCGCAAAAGAGCACTCGACGAAACAAAGGCGTCGCACAAGGCATCCACCGCTGCATTGGAACCGTCGTTGCGCAAGGCGAAGACGGCCCGCATGCGTTCAAACATGCGTGCTTGGTCGTCCAACAACGTGCTCCGGAGCTCGTGATGTTCTGTCCCGTTCGCTGGAGGCGCGGGGTCCACGGACCCGAATTCGCTGACCTCAGGAACGGACTGGGGCAAGCTCAGGCCTCCGTTGCACCGATGAAGGACATCCCTGCGACGTCAAAGGATGGGTCCACCATGCCGGCGTCAATGCCTTCCGTGAGGAAGCGACGGATGGAATCACGGCCTTCTTGTTTGTAATCGATGGTGCGTTCGTTGACGTACATGCCAACGAAGGCCTCGTTGGTGTCGTCGTCGATGCCTCGTCCCCACGCCTTGGCAAATTCCAACGCGGCTTCTGGTGAGCGGATGGCATGCTCAATGGACATCTTGGTGTACAGGGTGATGTCTTTCATGACCTGTTCACCAAGGTCACGACGAACCACGTTGCCGCCGAGGGGCATGGGCCAGCCGCCTGTGCGTTCGTTCCACCAAACGCCAAGATCGATGATGACGTTGAGGTCGTGATCTTTGTAGGTCAGCTGACCTTCGTGGATGATGAGCCCTGAGACGTACTTTCCTTCGAGGACACCAGGCATGATTTCATCGAACGGTACGACCACGATGGGAACGTCTCCCCAGGCCAAGCGGAGTCCGAGGTACGCGCTGGTTTTGAGACCTGGAACCGCAATAGGAGAGGAGCGCGCCTCTTCTTCGGTGACGCCGGGCTTGGCGATGATCATCGGCCCGTATCCTTCTCCCATCGATGCGCCGCAGTTCATCAGCGCGTAACGATCGGCGATGTCGGGGAAGGCGTGGATGGACACGGCGGAAACTTCCAATTCGCTGTTCATGGCCCTGTGGTTCAGGGTCTCGATGTCCTGCAGTTCGTGAACGAAGACGTAGCCAGGGGTCGGAAAAGCGCCGGTCGTCAAGGCATGGAACATGAACGCGTCGTCAGGGTCAGGAGAGTGACCAATTCGGACGATTTTCTCTCCGTCCTCGTTTGTTGGAAGGTCTGCGCTCATGGTCGGGGGTCCGACCCGCCCTTCAAGAAGCCACCTCTCACGCCATCGGTGCGACGGCTTCCCACGCCCAACGCGGCCGCGCCTCAAGTTCGCAGGCCCGTTCCAAAAATGCTCGGAGACCAAGGTGGTCGGTGGGTGATAGGCGGTTGAACACTTCACCGAAGTAGCGGTCCAAACGGTCCATCGAAAGTCCCGTGTGGTCGTGTGCCCGCCGGAGCACGGCTTCCCGAGCAGAAGGAATGGATTCGAAGGCGACCAAACGGTCCAGCAAAGCCTCGTGTGCGGCAGCCACGAGGTCTTTGGGCGTGTCTGCACGTGCCACGAAGACGCCGAAGACCATCGGATAACCGGTTCGCTCCACCCATGCTTGACTGAGGTCCAGTTGGACCAAGGATGGGTGCAAAGCAGCGCCGTCCAAAGCACGGTCGCCAATGACCAACGCTCCGTCAGCAACAGAAAGCATTGCATCGAGATCTGGACCCATTTGAGTGTACGTCACGTCCAATCCTCGTTCCTTGACCAACCAACGGAGGAGGGCCACGGAAGATGCGGAATCGGTCGGAACGGCAATGGTCCGCATCTTCTCGAGCGGTTCATTTCCGAACAAGAGCACGCTCCCGACTTCTCCAGCGGAACTGATGCCCACGTCGGGCACCAAGACGAGGTCCTTGTGATGGCGGGCATAATCGGCCGCAGGGATGGGGGCCAAGACACAATCTCGCCGAAGGACGTGGCCGGTCAACCATGACGGAGGTGCTGCCAGCACCGACCAGGACGGGTCCAAACCCGTGAACAGCGGATCGCAATTGATGAAAGCGACCCGGCCGATGGTTCTGGTCCAAGTTGCAGTCATGGGAACACCTCAGTCCGCGGCCATCGTCAACCCACGGCGTTTCGGAGCAGGCGGTGGGACAAAGCGAGTGAAGGAGGTGTAATCCGAATTGCGCTCCCATGGCTCGGCTCCGGCATCTTCGATGAGCCTCGCCATTCGACGCTTGTCGGCGTCGAGGGGGGCCGTTGAACCCGCCAAGTGCATGATGGATTCCTTGTGCACCGTCCCGTCGATGTCATCGGCGCCGAAGCGCAGGGCAAGCTCACCGAGGCCGTCCCCGACGTTCATTCGGTAGGCCTTGATGTGAGGAATGCTGTCGAGCATCAGTCGGGAGACCGCAATGGTTCGAAGCACCTCCGCACCGGTGGCCAATTGTGCTTCGGGCAAGCGTGTGTCGTCAGGAAGGAAGGGATACGGAACAAAGCACTGGAATCCGCCGGTGGCGTCCGCGACGTCGCGAAGTCGAAGCATGTGGACGACCCGCTGTTCCAACGTTTCCACCGTGCCGAACAACATCGTGCAGTTGCTGACGTGCCCGAGATCGTGCACCGTCGCGTGGATGTCGAGGTATTCCTGGCTGCTCTCCTTGCCGTTGCAGATGATGGCCCTCACGTCATCGTCGAGGATTTCAGCCCCGCCGCCCGGGAGTTGATCCAAGCCTGCATCGAAGAGGCGTTGAAGCGTGTCACGAACCGACAGATTCGATTGTTGAGCAAGGTGTTTGACCTCCACCGCGGTCAAGGCTTTGATGGACACGTGAGGATAGGCCTCTTTCGCTTCGGAAAACATCGCCTCGTAAGTGGTCACGTCCCAATCGGGGTGCAAACCACCAACGGAG